>Ga0163110_10000645_pt1 | contig 16724 bp, 17 predicted proteins | sample CRUFie1St17metaG_FD_108703 | JGI IMG/M metagenome (GOLD analysis project Ga0163110, IMG submission 108703) | Marine microbial communities from the Costa Rica Dome - CRUD Field 142mm St17 metaG | ecosystem: Environmental > Aquatic > Marine > Oceanic > Photic zone | place: Costa Rica: the Eastern...
CCCTAGATCTATAATCCAAAACCCTAGATCTATAATCCAAAACCCTAGATCTATAATCCAAAACCCTAGATCTATAATCCAAAACCCTAGATCTATAATCCAAAACCCTAGATCTATAATCTAAAACTCTATATCTATAATCCAAAACCTAGGATACATAGTCCAAAACCTAGGATACATAGTCCAAAACCTAGGATTCATAATCCAAAATCCTAGATTCATAATCCAAAATCCTAGATTCATAATCCAAAATCCTAGATTCATAATCCAAAATCCTAGATTCATAATCCAAGAGTTAAAATACCAATACAATCTCAAATACCTCAAAAACAAACATCTAATTCTAAAGAAAAACCTCAACAACAATGTCTAAAAAAAAGCAAAACTGTCACAAAACCACCCCAAACCGTCCCCCAACACTTTCGAGAGCCATCAAAAAAACTCAAACAAAAAAGAACAACAAAGCCTATAAATCTCCATAAAACCTCATATCGTTAAACAAAAACAAAATAAGTCTAAACAAACAAAACAACTAAGCATCCCCAACCCCACACCTTAGAAAAACACCCCATATCACTTTTAGCAAACCCGCACATCCCCTAATATTGCAATAGTGCACCAAAAACAACAATTTATTACATCATGGCCAAGAAAATAAAGCCCAATTACCCCATGAGACACATGGAAATGCTCACCATCGCCACCACAATCACCCAAAGAGCAGAGCAAGACCAACTAGCATTCCAAACCGCAAACAGCGATTGGGACACAATATTCTTCCAATCCCTCAAAACACGCATCCAAACAGCCATCCTCAAGCTCAACCCCGAACTCCTCATAACCCAAAAGACCCTTACCGCCCAACTCACCAAACAACTCAAAAACGCCTCCCACGACCTCGACATCCTCGCAGCAGCAATCGAAAGCAAATTCACAGGAGACCACAAAATCAAAGGCCAAGCAATCCTAGGAACCCTAGAAATCAAACGCCTCCAAAAAGTAAAAAGCGGAGACCAAGAGTCTCTCGCCCAAATCCTAGCAGCATTCAAAGCAAACGAAACAACCATCCTCCCCCAACTCCAAAGCAAAAAAATCTCCCCCAGCCTCATCTCCCGAATCCAACAGCACTACATAACCTTCCAACCCCTTAACATCAAACAAGAACTAGCAAAAGGAGACGTAACCAAAAACAACGAAAAACAACAACTCGAACGAAACGCCATATACACCCAAATCGCAGGCATCTCCAAACTCGGCAAAAAACTCAGCAAACTCGAACTCACAAACCGAGCCGATTACAACATCTCACTTCTCCTCCGCAAAATCAAAAACAACACCTAATCTACTTAACTCCATTCCAATAATTTTCACATATTTGCAAACCAAAACAAACAAGCAACCAATCCCATGAAAAACTGGATTTACCGCACAGCAAAAGCAGTCGCACAATTCTCAAAAGCAAAAAAAGGCCCCAACAAACAAATCGTTTGCGCAAGCGGAATAACCCCATCAGGTAGCGTACACCTCGGAAACCTCCGCGAAATCATGACCGTACACCTAATCCACCAAGAACTCCTCCGACAAGGACACGACGCCGTACACCTACACTTCTGGGACGACTACGACCGCCTCCGAAAAATACCCGCAAACGTCCCCCAAACATTCAAACAATACCTAGGACGCCCCCTTTCCGAAGTTCCAAACCCCTTCGGACAAGGTTCATACGCCGATCACTTCATCGCAGAATTCCAAACATGCATGAACCAAATCGGTGTCAAGCCCCAATACATCCGACAATCTGAAGTATACGGCACAACCCACTATGCAGACATGGTCGAACTAGCCATCAACAAAAGACTAGAAATCTTCGACATCCTCCTCAAGCACCAATCAGAAGAAAAACAAGCCGAATCAATCGCAAACCGCCAAAACTACTACCCCTTCGCAGTATACAGCCAAGAAAGTGGCACCGACGACACCCAAGTCCTCCACTACGATTCAGAGAACACAACCCTACACTACCTCTGCCGCCAATCAGGCAAAGAGCTCTCCTTCAACATCCGTGAAAACCTCCACGGAAAACTCGTATGGAAAGTAGACTGGCCAATGCGTTGGACAAAATACCAAGTAGACTTCGAGCCAGGAGGAACCGACCACTCAACCCCAGGCAGCAGCTACACCGTCGGAAAAGAAATCGTAAAACGAATCTTCAACTGGCATCCCCCCTTCTACGTCGCATACGCCTTCATCAGCATCTCAGGGCAAGGAGCCAAAATCTCCAGCTCAACAGGAACCATCGCAACCCCCTCCAACGCCCTATCCGTCCTCGAACCCGCCATGATTCGATGGCTCTACTGCCGAACAGACGTCCGCCGAAGCTTCAAAATCAGCTTCGACGACCAAATCATGCGCCTCTACGACGAATGGGATCGCTTCGTCCGCAAAAACGCATCCCCCAAAGCAAAAGACCTAGAGAAGTTCATCTTCTACCACTCAACCCAAACCGCAACCGAATCAGTCCCATACTCCCAAGATGGAACCGCATTCCGCATCCTAACCTCCGCCTATGAAATGACCAAAGGAAGCCCCACAGCCTTCACCCGCGTCGTAAACTCATACACAGGCCAAAAAGAATTCGACCCCACCGAATCCCGAATCCAACTAGCAAAATCATGGGTAGACCTCTTCATGCCTGACCAAGACAAAATCAGCATCCGAACCGAATTCGCCCAACAAACCTTCAACAACCTCCCCCCTCAAGCACAACAAGCAGTAAAAGACCTCGCAAGCCGCCTCCAAAACGAATTCACCCTCGAATCCATCCAAAAAGCCATCTACGGCGTACCCAAGAAAACCCTTGGCATGCCCGAAGACGCCAAACCAACCCCCGAACTAAAAGCATTCCAACGAATCTTCTACGGCGCCCTCTACGACCTATTCATCAATCGCCCAAAAGGCCCCCGACTCCCAACACTCATCGTCGCCATAGGCCAAACACAAACCCTCAAACTCCTAACCCCCTAATCAAACACACAAAGGGAGAGGCCAGCGGGCAGTCTGGAGCTGTATAAAAACTCTCAAAACACCCGCAATGGGAGAGGCCAGCGGGCAGTCTCCCCTCCTCGGGAGGGGCGAGGGGCTGGGTAAGGTACTGGATATCAAGTCTAAAGAACCTCCCACTAAACACTACAACCCCAAAGCAATCCCCCCTAATCAAAATCCCCCGCATCAATCTCCACAGGCTCAATCGAAGGCATATCCTCTAGCTTCGGAGGCTCCTTCTCCTCCAACGTATCCCCCCTCGCCAACTTAATCGAATCCAACATCTCCCGTTGCATCCGAATCATCGCCTCATACCGTTTAGCCACATTCGAATCCATCTTATACTCCTCCATCATCTTCTGCAAAATCTCCAACCGTCTAAGCGTCTGATCCTGAGACTGCTTCAAAAAACTACTATCACGCATATAATAAGGAACCGTCGGCAACTTAGGAATATCATACCGATACGTAGACGAAGAACGGCCACCATCCTTCCCCAATATCACCGCCAACAACAATATAACCTTAAACACCACGACCGCAATCATCCAACTCCTATCCTCTTCCTGCTTAGCAGGCTGCCCATAGCTCGTACCAAACCCCTCTCCACTCCCAAACGGACGTGAAGCCGAAACCCGCAAAAATATCATACGTAAACGCTGATTCTCAGAAAGCTCCAACTCCTCCAACAAATCCACAATAGCAGCCGTAAGCTTCTTATCCTCCTTCACACTCTTATACGCAATGCCAATCAACGCATCAATCAACGCAGCCTTCTGCGCCTCAAAATACGATGGCAACGCATTAATCAACTCCTCCTCCAATCCCCCCAAAAGCTCAAACACCTCGTCAGCCGAACCTACGCCCGCAGCCAACCGCCGCTCACAAGCCTTCAACTCATTCGCCGTAAACGTCAAATGACCCAACAACCGCCGATACGCATCATGCTCCCAAGCCTCAGGCAACTCCTCCTCCAACAACAACTTCGCAACCGCAACCTCCCCCTTCCGATACGCCCGATTCAACACACGCCCAAAAGGCTCCACAAACACCTTCTCCAACTCTCTCCGCAAAGCCGCATCCTCCAACACACCCTCATCCAGCAAAGCCCGATCAACCTCACCCGTCTGCAAAAACAACAACAGCCCTGGCGAACGCATCATAAAAGCATGAAAAGCCCGCTTCCCCTCATCCTTCAACTCCTCCAACAACGACAACAAACTCGACTTATCAAGCTCAACGCCCCCAACCATAATCGTCGAAGCATCTGCCAACTCAAACTCAGCAAGGATACGCTTCTTAGCCCGCCGAACCGCAGCGGCATCATCCCAATTCCCCTTAGGGAAGAAAGGCTTAAGCAAAACAAGTGGATTTCTATACTGCATAGATCTGTTGAAAAATTGGATAACAGTAGCTGCCTACTAAACGTTATATCTATAGGGAGGACTATCCCCCACGTTTGATAAATCTTGGGTAAAAATGTACCTTTATTGTATATCAAGTATTAAATTACACGTATATATTACATAAATCAACCCAACACTAAACGAATTAAAACATTAATGCAAGACAAAAAGCAACTTCAAGCACTTTTACAGGTATTAAACCAAGTGTTTGACATGGAAAGGAAACTAGAACAAAACGGAGGAAACAGAAGCTTAGAAAGAAACCTACGCAGAATCAAACAATCCTTTGAACAATTAGGACTCCAATACCACAACCCAATAGGCGAAAACTACAGGGAAACCCGAACAGACTGTGAAGCCACAATCTCAGGAAACTCCCTAAACAACCTAACAATTACAGAGGTAATCAAGCCTATCATCCGACTCGAAATAGAAGGCTTCTCCCAAATCGTACAACGAGCAGTCGTTATCGTTGAAGGAAGATAAGCCCCCAAGCCCCCTAACGCACACACATACCCAAACGTAATTGTTTCTCGATTTTTACTATCAAATAGACATTCATGATTAATATCGGAATAGATTTAGGAACGACAAACTCAGCCATTGCTAAGTTCGACCGAGGCCGAGTCGTCGTCTTCAAAAATCCCATCGGCCACAAAGAAACCCTCCCCTCAGTGGTCGCCTTTCGCAAACAACGAATCATAGTCGGTGACAAAGCCCGAGAATACCTACTCAAAGACCCCAAAAACGTCGTAGGTAGCTTCAAACGCAAAATGGGAACCACCGAATATTACTATATAAAGTCCATCGGGGAACGAAAAACCCCCATCGACCTCTCCGCACAGGTACTCAAAGAGCTCAAGAACTTCGTCCACACAGGAGAAGAACTCGACGCTGCCGTAATCACAATCCCCGCAGCCTTTGATACCGTCCAATCAAACGCCACCCGAAAAGCAGGCCATCAAGCAGGCTTCTCACAAGTCGTATTACTCCAGGAGCCTATCGCGGCCAGCCTCGCATACGCCAACAAGGACGAAACGGACTCCTTCGAGGAAGGACAATGGATCGTATACGACCTCGGCGGTGGAACCTTCGACGTTGCCCTCGTCAATATCAGCGATGGCGAAATGAAAGTCATTGACCACGAAGGCGACAACTTCCTCGGCGGAACAGACTTCGACAAAGCAATCGTCGAAAAAGTCATCATCCCATACCTAGAGAAGGAAGGCGTCTTCAACAACCTCGAACAAGACCTAAAGAGCGCATCAGGAAAATACAATAAGCTCTACTACAAACTCCTCCACCTCGCCGAAGAAGCAAAGGTACAACTCTCTACCTCCGAAGTCGCCGAAATCGAATTCGAGATAGAGGACGACGTAGACGCAGAGATTGAGGCATACATCCTCCTCGACCGAGTCACCTTCGAGGACATCCTTGCCCCCTACATCGACCAAACCGTCGAAATGATTCGCTCCATCATGGAACGAAACAGCCTCTCCAAAAACGACGTAAAATTCGTCCTCATGGTCGGAGGCTCCACATACATCCCATACGTCCGTAGAAGCATCACCGAAAAGCTCAACATCCCCACCAACTGCAACGTAGACCCAACCACTGCCGTCGCAGAAGGAGCCGCTTTCTACGCAGGCACAAAACCCAAAAAGAAACCAACCTCCCTCCAAACCATCGAACCCAATGAGGTCGGTTTCCGCGTACACGTCAAAATGGCCTACCAAAAGGCTACCCAAGACGACGAAGAGTACTTCACCGCCCGAATCTCAGGCGACATTACAGGCCTATACTACCGAATCACCCGCCAAGATGGAGGATTTGACACAGGCCTCAAACCCCTCACCGAACGAATCAGTGAGGACCTAAGCCTCGTCAAGGACGCATACAACTACTTCGATTTCCGCGTCTACGACGAACAAAACAACGAGATCGCAACCAATGCCGACGTAATCGGGATTGCTCAAGGCCGATACAGCGTCGTTGGACAACCCCTCCCCAACGATATCTGCCTCGAAATAGATGACCTTGACGGAGGCACAACCATACTCGAACTAGTCTTCTCCAAAAACGATATCCTCCCCCTCAAAAAAACCATCGTCAAGGAGATCACCCGAACCATCCGCAAGGGCTCCGACAGCCGAATCACCATAAACATAGTGGAAGGTCCCAACGACGCCCTGCCCATCGCTAGCCAAACCATCGGCTTCATCAGCGTATCAGGCAAGCAACTCACCCGCGACCTCGTCAAGGGCTCCGACGTAGAAATCACCCTCGAACTCTCCGAATCCCGTGACCTCCGAATCATGGCATACCTCATGATGACCGACCAAGAGTTCGAAGATGTATTCACCCCATCAGACCGACAGGTAAACATATACCGCCTCAACGACGACCTCACCCTCCTCGCCTCCAAACTCAAAAAGGAAGTAGAGGACGCCGTCATGATGGAAAACTACGAAACCGCCCAACGACTCGCTGAGATACAAGATGTCCTCAACGACCTCATCAAGCAAGCGTCCAAACTCTCCCCCGACGACGTAACCGACGAGAAGTTCCAGATCGAAGACCGCAAGCGCAAAATCGCCCAACAAGTCGATCAACTCACCCGCGACAAGCGCATCATCAAACTCAAGATGGAATACTTCCGCGCCAAGAAGTACGTCAAATGGGTAGTAGAACAATACGACATCCGAGAGGAGGAACAAAAGCAGTTCGATGAGCTAATGGCCAAAGAAAAGAGTACCCTCATGTCAAACAGCAAGATCAAAATCGAGGAACTCACCGACAAACTCTGGTCACTCGCATCCAAAATCCGTTGGCGTAGCCCTCAATACGTAAAGTGGCTCTTCTACGACATCGTTGCCCGACGTGAAGAGCTCACTAACAAAGAGGAAGCCGACAAACACATCGAAGTAGGCGAAAAAGCAATCGAGGAAGAGAAGTACGACCAATTACGCATCTGCGTAAACCGACTCTACTCCCTCCTTCCTCCAGCCATCCGCGAACAAATACAAGGAGGAGGAACGGGTATCGGCTAATCCCCTTCCTAATCCAATACAAAGTATACCTGCAATTGCTTCAGCATGAGGTCGTCCACTTCTTCGAGTCGGGCGACCTCATCCCAATTATTGAACGCCCCCAACCGCTTCCGCTCCCGCACAATCGCTTTAGCCTCCTTCCAATCCACAAACACGAACCCCGCCAACTCCCTCACCAAACTCTGGTTCAATATACGCTTTGGCGGAGCCTCATACGCCCCAACCTTCAGATACGGCTTCATCCGCTCATAGTTCTCCTCCGATAGCCCATACACTTCCCGCAACTGCTCCACAGCATAATAGTAGCCCATCGCCTCCCGACACCGCACTATCCGCGCCGACAACTTCGCCCCAATCCCAGGCACCCTCACCAACGCCGCCGAATCCGCCCGATTCAGATCCAACACACCCACATCCTTCCCCTTCTTCTTCCACTTCCCCTCCTTCTTCCGCCCCTCAACCCCTCTTCCATCTGCTCCATCTCCCAAACTCCTCCTACCCTCTCCCTCCACCCGCTTCCCCTCCTCAACCCTCCTCCGAAACCCCTCCAACGTCCCCTCCGCTACAAACAAATACCGCGCAATATGCCCAAACGTCTCCTCCCTCAACCCATACACCTTCCTCACCTGCCCCACCGAGTCAAAACCCCCAATCGCCTCCCTATACCGACAAATCCGCTCACTCAGCACCTCCCCTATCCCCCGCAACGCCTTCAACTCTTCCGCCCCAACCACATTCACATCCATCCGCTTCGGATCATACCGCCTCCGCTCCACAACCTCCGTTGGAGTCGTCTCAGGGCTCATACACACATAGGGCAACAACCGAATGAACCGCTGCGTATCCATCCGATAGATTCGCAGCAAATCATCCTCCCTCAGAAACCCTCCCCTAGCGTCCCGATACTTCACAATCCGACTACTCAGCACCCGCCCAATCCCTGGCAGAGCCTCCCACTCAGCACTATCCGCCACATTAATATCAATCCGCAGAATAGCAGGAACCTCAATAATCAATGGACGCGGATACCCATACAAATCGTGGATACGCGGACTCCTAAAGGCAGAAATACCAATAATAAGAATGATGAGGAGCAAAATTCCCCTCTTTTGAGAATAGTTGTAGGTCAGTAGGCCGTTAAATTTCATCATGTACGAAAGTTAAGAGGCCTAATAATAGCAGATTATTCCGACTTATTCAATACGACGCATATTTTTCGGAAGCGAAAAGAAGAATTTCGTCCCAACCCCAGGCTCCGACTCCACCCGAAAACGCCCTTGCAACCGCTCAATCGAATTCTTCACAATATACAGCCCCAAACCAGACCCCTTCGAAGTCGTATTCCCCCGAAAGAACATATCGAACACCTTTTCTTGAATCTCCTTCGGCATCCCTACCCCATTATCCTCCACACAAAACTCAATACGCTCTCTCTCCTCCCAAATCTTCACATCAATAATAGGCGGATTCGCATCCGAACGCTGATAATTAATCCCATTCACAATCAAATTCTGCAAAATAGATATCATCAACTTCCGATCACTCTTCAAAGGCGACTTCAACTGAATATCAACCGAAAACTCCACCGCTTTCGACTCAGGCTGATGCCGCAAGCTCTCAATAATCTCCTCTATTAGCTTCGCAATATCAATCACCTTCACATCCATCGCAGCCTTATTCACCCGCGTTAAATCAATCAAATCCAACAGAATCCGATCCAACCGCTTCGTGCTCTTATGAATAAGCCCTAGGTATTGCTTCGACATCGCATCAGTTGTCTCATTCATTGCAATCGTCGCGAGTCCCATAATCGAAGCCAAAGGTCCCTTCAAATCATGCGACGCCTTATACACAAACGCATCCAACTCCCGATTCTTCTCCTGCAACTTAATCTCAGCCTTCTTCCGTTCTGTAATATCCGTCACTACCGCAAACGTCCCAACCGTCTTTCCATGCTCATCCAAATAGGGAGCTCCAGCCGCCTGTACCCATATCGTCTCATGCGTCTTCGGGTGCCGCAACTTAAGCTCATACTGATCAGAAACCTGCTCCTCCTTCCGAATACGGGTTTTGCTCTTAAAGAAATCCTTCAAATCCACCGAGTCCGACTCTATCACCTCATACATCTTATGCCCCACAAGTTCAGACTCCTTCAATCCCAAGATCTCACACATCCGCGCATTAACAAACAACGTTTTCTCCTCCAAATCAGCCAAAATAATCCCCTCATTCATCAGCTCCACCAATGTCCGATAACGCTGCTCTCTCTTCTGGAGAGCCTCCTGTTGTTTAATCCGTTCTGTAATATCCCGAGCGACACTCACCACATAAACTTCATCCTTATGCTCCATATACTTAGACCGAATCTCCACAGGAAATGATGATCCATCCTTCCGCTTATGCGACGAATTAAAGGTATACTCTCCATGTGTCAAGGTATTCTCCGCTACTGCCGCGACCTTCTCAGCATCATTATACACCAAATCAATATCATGTACAAAAAGCTTCGCCAATTCTTCTCGCGTGTACCCGAGTTGAGCGCAAGCTCGCTGGTTAAAATCTACAAGTTTACCTGTTCGAGGTTGCAGAATAAATACGGCATCATTCGATTGATCCATCAAACTCTGAATCAGGGACAATCGATGTTCGGCTTTTGCCTCCATCCGTCTTGACTCCTCCAACCGCAACGATAATAACTTCTGCACATAACTCGTATATATCCCCACAATAACAACCCCCGAAGTGAGCACTCCCACAAAAAGTAAGGGGTCAAATGCCAAGTTAGGAGTAGCCACCAACAGCACACAATTAAAGCTAATCACTACCAACAATAACCACCGATACCAAGTTCCCTCCCCCACAATAAAAGAGGAAAAACCATATAGTCCCATCAATAAGAGAACCATATTAGGCTCGAAGTGGTTCCTATATGCGAGGTAAATCAATTGAATATGAAGCAGGAACAACATCCCAAACCCCATATTAATACTGTATTTATCAGAAATACGTAGAAAGAAAGGTAAGATTCCAATCCCTATCCACAAAAAGCTCGAAACAGTATAAATAACAGGAGGATTATACAGCTCAGGCAAAAAGACAGTTACAGCATAGCCAGTACAGAACTGAACAATCCCGATACCCACTATGAGTAGTTGGGCAATATTGATTCTTTTGCTGAAGAGCCGTTGAAATTCTGTTTGATCTCGCATGCAGGTAGTGGGCAAATTTCATGCAACTGGCTGAAAGTAGAAAGAAAAAGTGTAATCGGCAAGACAAACCCTCATGAGAGTTTACAATACTTTTATCTTATGAAATTATTTTCCAGCTTTCTAATGACCTTCCTTCATTTTCTCTGAACGCATATTTCTTCCTTCCCAGATTATCTCTAATCCCACCATAAATTAACGTGAGTTTTGGATAACGTATTCTGTTATTTTCTATTGAATAGCCCCTTGGTTTTTGTGTTTAAGATTCTGTATATCGAACTCAACTTTTGGCTTTTGGTCGAAGAAGTGGTAGGCGGCAATAGCCGCAGTGATATTGTTAATCATCCCTACAAAACTTCTATGCCTTGCATGTTCTACATAAGCTTTGTTCTTTAAGGCATTGATGACACACTCAATCACAGCCCTTTTCTGTAGTTTCTTTTCTTGGCTGTGAGGTAATAATCTTGGTTTCATATTCTTTCGAATCTTTGTGACTAGCTCAAGCCCTTGCTCTTTAAGTTTGGTCTTTACTTTCTTACTGATATATCCTTTGTCACCAAATATTTCTCCCCTTAATCCTTTGGTTAGCTTTTGAATAAGCCGAGCGTTTATGTCTGAGACATTACCTGGGGTGATAAAGAAGGCGACTATTTCACCTAAGTGGTTGATAACCAAATGCAACTTGAATCCAAAGAACCACCCAACGGAAGTTTTACCAGACCTAGCTATCCCATCAAAGGTTTTATGTTGAGGGATACGTCGGTTATGAGAAACTTTTAAAGGACAAGAATCAATGTAGTAGGTACCTGTAGTGTTACCCAAACAGCAACTCAAGACAAAGTTCAAAAGAATAATCATCTCACTGGGCATCCATTGGATGAAACGATTGTAAGAAACTAAGCTGGGGAAATCTTTGGATAAATGGACTCCAACATAATGAAGATAGTAATGTTTAAAATTGCGGATTTGACAATGGTGGAAGAAGATCAAAATTGTGAGGATTTCACTACTGGACATACTTCTGGAGCGAACCCGATGCTTTTTCCCACTAGAAAGTAGTTGTTGGTGATAAGTGGGTAGGAAGATTTGACAAAAGTCATCTACACTACAGAAGATTTCTATGAGTTTATCGCTAGTCATAATAGAATTCATACTAAACCCAAAGATAAGGCTTCCCAAAAACAAGTGGGCTTATCCAAAACTCAAGTTAAATTAAGCCCAACCAGCAAATTCACAGGTTGGGCTCAACTCACGAAACTACAATAGTGTTTCTTTACTCATTATCCATCTTCTTAGCAATTTGTTTTTTCAACCGAGTCAAGTTTGCTTTAGCAGGCGCGTAATCCGCCTTAAATTCAAGCGCCTTCTCGTAATCGGCCTGAGCATCCTCTAATAATCCAAGTTTGGCTTTTGCCTGTGCCCTATTGGTATAAGGTACATAAGGATGCGGATGATGCAGTTCAATACTTTTCGAGAAATCCTGAATCGCTGCCGTATATTGCCCCAGAATATAGCGCGTATTCCCTCGATTGTTATAAGCCGCCGCAAAAGTCGAATCAAGTTCAATCACCTTGTTAAAATCCGCAATCGCCTCCTCATATTGTTCAAGCTTACGCCTTGCACTACCTCGATTGTTATAAGCGAACAAATATTCCGAGTCAAGCAAAAGGGTCTTATCAAAATCTTGAATAGCCTCCTCATATTGCTTCAATTGATACTTCGCACGACCCCGATTGTTATAGGCCTGCATATTTTCAGGATCCAATTTTATCGCCTCATCATAATCCTTAACTGCATCCTCATATTGAGCAAGCCCAAAGCGCGACCAAGCCCGATTGAAGTACAATTCAGCGGTCTCCTTCGAACCAAAATGTAAGGCTTGCGTATAGTCCTTAATAGATCCTTCATAATGCCCCAAATGCCGTCGTGCATTCCCACGTTTCTGATAAGCCTCTGGCTTCGTCGGATCATAGTGTATCGCTTGCGTATAATCCTCAACTGCCGCCGAATATTGTTGCTGAAGATGCCGAACCCACCCTCGATTGTAATACGCATTCGCATAAGTCGAATCAATCTTTAGGGCAGTATTATAATCCAACAATGCCTCCCCATAGAAACCAAGCTCTCGTTTCGCAATCCCACGATTATTATACGCCTGTGCATTATTAGGCTGCAGCTCAATGGCTCTATCATACTCCTCAATAACCAATTGATACTCCCCCTTTTCAAGCATCTGCTTTCCTTTATTGAAAAAAGCCTTGGGGGATAGAGAGTCCGTGTCCGTTTCTGTCTGCGGTTCAGCCTTTGCAAATGTTTGCGCTGCCTGTCCCTCCTTCTTCATCTGCCGTCGAGCAATCTCCTTCAAATTATACGCATTGATATTCTTCGGATTAATAGCCATTGCTTGGTCATAATCTGCCATTGCCTCCGCATATTGCTTCAACGCATATTTCGCAGCCCCTCGATTACAATAGGCCTTATCATATCGCGGGTCAATACTGATAGCCTCCGTATAGTCCACAATAGCCTCCTCATATCTCCCCAACTCATCCTTCGCCAACGCACGGTTAAAGTACGCCTTCGAACTCTCCGAATCCATCGATATCACCTTATCAAAATCCTTGATAGACGCCTCATAATTGCCTTGAACTTGATAAATCATTCCTCGATTATAGAACGCATTCTTGTATGTAGGCGATAACTCAATCGTCTTATTATAATCCGCAATCGCCTCAGGATACTTCTCGAGAAGATCATTCGCAAGCCCTCGGTTATAGTAAGCAGCCGAAAGAGGCGTATACCCAGCCTCTATAGCCTTCGTATAATAAGCCAACTTTTGATGAGGATTAAGCGCCTCTCGCCCCTTCTGATACCAATCGCGAGCAGTTTGCGCAGGAAGAAGCTGGGAGATAAAAAGGAAGGAAAATGCCAGAAAGATATGTTTCATGATTGGGGAATTTTGTGATATAGGGCGCACAAGTTTTAGGCCAAAAATTATTCTACAATTGGGAAACGACAAGGAGCAGATGTATATTTTCTGCTAAGAATGCTTTCATTTCGCGATTCCTTTTAAAACACAAATGCCTCAAGACAATTGTCCTGAGGCATTTGCATCTATTTTATGAAACTCCGTATCTCTACCTCCTATTCTTCCAAGCCATATACTCCTCTCGTGTAGCCAAAATCTCACAATACGGATTGCGGCTCTTAAGAAGCTCAGCTTCCCGAGAGGCCACATATGTACCAATCAACACCAACAAATTCAACGTACTATGCGTACGACCCGCAATGATTGGACGAAGGCTATCTACCTGTGTATTATATAGATTCAAGATACGCAACTTTGGTAAGTCGGCAATCGGTTGGAGGTTGCTAAGACTTGTGTTAGAGCAATCTAGACGATGCAACTTGCGGAGGTATTCGGCACCTTTGAGGGAGAGCACAGACGAATGCGAAAGCTTCAAATGCTCCAAATGCTGAAGGTGACGAATAGGCATAATGGAGGTGATCCGTTTGGCAGAGCAATCCAATGTCTTCAACGAAAGAATCTTCACCAAATCCAACAGGGTTACCTGCTTCGCACGGAAATTAATCGCTTCTTGGAGAATCATACGCCATTCTGATGTAAGTCCTCTCCACCAATCAATCATTTGCTTCCATACAGTTGCCCATAGAATACGAGTATATCGTTTCTTGCCAATATAATTATCCTTGATAACAATCTTCTTCCCCTTTACACTTAGCGAAACAAACAAAGGATGTGAAGTCTTGGTCTCCCCTACTTTCTTACCTGCCTTGAACAACTTCAATGCATCATCGCGTTTCATAACAAGGAAACGGGCAAAGTCCTTCTTCTCAATCTGACCGAGCCAATCTTGCAACTTAATCTCAATGGGAAAAAGTGCCTTGGTGATCTGGTACTTACTCGAATCTAGTATAACTTCTCCTGCAAAAAGATACCCATATCCTTCCAATCGCTTGCGGAATTCCTCAAACGTTTCGAATGTATGCAAGGTCAAATCAGGCACTAAAACAGCAGGCTCCTCCTCAATCTCCACCTTATCCAATATCGCCAATGGATCCTCTTCGGGCTCTTCCAATGTACCAAAAGCAGGCGTTTTTTCCTTTACAGACTCTTCCTTTACAAAAATGTCCTCTTTCATAGGAGGTTCTTCCTTAGGAATCGCTTCTACTACAGGTGTTTCCTTTTCCTCCTTCAACTCTAACTCTGGAAGCGGGTTCTCTACCTCAGGCGTTTCTGCCGTAGTATCTTCCAAAATAGGCTCGTCTTCCAGCACAATTTCTGCATCTTTCGCCTTTATTTCTTCACTCGGCTCTTCAGAAGCAATAGGGGGCGTGATTGTCTCATCCTTCGGAGAGAGGGCATCATTCCAACGATTCACCCAAACCTGATATACCTTTCGATGATGCGCCAAACGCTCACTTTCATAATTGAGTTCCTCTTCTGTTTGGAGCTTCATACCCATCGTCTTATCCTTAAATTCCCACGCACATTCAGGACAGAAGCTATTCGAAAAAGACGAAACCGTCTCACAAACGGGACAAACAATTTTGGTCATAGGAGTTGATATCTAGTTTATTCTATGGACGAACAAAGGTACAAAGCAGTTATCGAAATCAGTAGTATCTAGCCGATTAGATTGTAGTTTTTCAAACAAATATGAAAATTTACGCCACTAATGAAGGCTCTGGAACCAGATGCTTGGAGATACTAAAATAGAAAGTTGTTCCTTTTCCATGTTCCGAATGCAGATTAATCGAACCTTGATGTTGCTCTACTATCTTTTTGCACAGTGCAAGGCCAATACCCGTTCCTTCATATTCATCACTACTATGTAGCTTTCGGAACAATAAGAAGATGCGCTCATGAAACTCAGGGTCAATCCCAATACCATTGTCTCGCACAAAGAAAGTCCAATTATCTGGATGCTCAATCCCTTCAATCTCTATTCTTGGAGGAGTATCAGGTTTCTGAAACTTAATGGCATTGCTAATGAGGTTTTGAAATAGCTGTCGAATCTTCGTAGGATCTGCCACAATCTGCTCTGGTATATTCTTCAAACAAATAAAAGCCCCACTCTCCTGAATCGTCGAATTCATTTCTGCTAGCAAAGCATCAAGCATTTCGGAGAAACTAAGCGTTTGAGGGTTCATCTTTCGGGTATTCACACGAGAATATGCAAGGAGGTCACTTACCAAAGCCTTCATACTCTTAGAAGCCGTGACAATAAAGTTTAGGAAGTCTAATTCTTCCTCATTCAATTTATCTTTTGCACGCCGCGCCAACAATTGCGAGAAACTCGTAATTGTTCGAATAGGCGCACGCAGGTCATGAGAAGCAATATAAGCGAAGTTTTCCAGCTGCATATTACTCTCAATGTACTTCCGAAGCGCGACATTCTTCTCATTAAGCTCATTCAAAGTATGGGAGATAAGCTGTTCCTGACGCTTCTTATCCGTAATATCGAAGCTTAGCCCAATGCCTGTCTGCGTCTCATCATCGAAAAACGTCTTAACATCCCAGAAAGACTCTCGCCCTTTAAAGATAATGTTATGTTGGAAAGCAACAACCTCTCCTTCCAATGCCTTCATATGACTTTCAACAATAGGAGGATGATCCTTATATAGTTCAAAGAGATTCTTACCAATCAGTCTTTTAGGATTCACATTCATTCGTTCCAATCCAGATCCCACAATCTCTACCAGATCCCCTTCCCTATTAAAACGATAATAGATAGCAGGAAAGTTATTGACTACACTATCAATCACCAATTGCTTAAATCGCATGGATTGTTCCGTTTTCTTTTGCTTGGTGATATCGACATAGGTATACACAATATTCGAATAATTGCCATCCTGAGGATAACGAACCGAATAAGCAAGCGTTTTTCTTTTGCCTGTATAGGTCAATATCTCTAACTCCCCTTTGAAGCATTCTGCTCGATTAAAAATGGCTACAGCCTCTTCTACCAAAGTTACAAAGGCGCTGGGAGTAAGGA
>Ga0163110_10000646_pt1 | contig 16719 bp, 7 predicted proteins | sample CRUFie1St17metaG_FD_108703 | JGI IMG/M metagenome (GOLD analysis project Ga0163110, IMG submission 108703) | Marine microbial communities from the Costa Rica Dome - CRUD Field 142mm St17 metaG | ecosystem: Environmental > Aquatic > Marine > Oceanic > Photic zone | place: Costa Rica: the Eastern...
TCAGAAGAAGAATTAGAAAAGGATAAAAAAACTGATCCTTTATTAATGTTTAGAAAAAAATGTATTGAAAAATCTATCATTTCTGAAAAAGAATTTTCTAAAATTGATGAAAAAATGAAAAATATGATTGAAGATGAGGTTGACTATGTGGAACAGCAAGAAAATCCAGATCCTGATACTGCTCTTGATCATCTGTTTTCAGAATCAGATGAGTTGGATAAGATCAGTTCGATAGAACCAGAAAAAACAAAAGATAAAATTGTTATGGTTGATAGTATAAATCATGCGCTTAGTGAAGAATTAGAATTTAATAAAAAAATGATTATATACGGGGAAGATGTTGCTGGGGACAAAGGTGGAGTTTTTACAGCAACGAGAGGATTAACAAAAGAACATGGAGAAGATAGAGTATTTAATTCACCATTAGCTGAATCATCAATCATAGGAACAGCAATCGGACTTTCTGTTGTTGGTTATAAGCCAGTTGTTGAAATACAATTTGGCGACTATATTTGGCCTGCAATGATGCAAATAAGAAACGAAGTTGCTACAATGCGATATAGGTCTGGGGGTAATTGGTCGTGCCCTCTTGTTATAAGAGTGCCAGTTGGTGGATACATTCATGGATCGCTTTATCATAGTCAAAGTATTGATGGATATTTTGCCCATACACCTGGATTAAAAGTTGCATACCCTTCCAATGCATCAGATGCAAAAGGACTATTAAAGTATGCATGTAGATGTGATGATCCTGTTTTATTTATGGAACACAAAGGTATTTATAGGCAAGGTTTTGCCTCTTCTATGGAGCCTGATGAAAATTACTTGTTGCCGTTTGGAAAAGCAAGGATAGTACAAGAAGGTAGTGATTTAACAATAGTAACTTGGGGGGCAATTGTTCAAAAGGCTGTTGAAGCTTCAAGAAATACAGGTAAATCGGTTGAAATAATTGACATTAGAACTCTTAATCCTTTAGATATTGATACCATTTTAAATTCTATAAAGAAAACAAATAGAGTAATTGTAGCTCATGAAGATCATTTGACAGCTGGTTTTGGTTCAGAAATAGCAGCTCAGATTTCTGATGAAGGATTTGAGTATTTAGATGCGCCAGTAAAAAGAGTCGCTTCTAAAGATGTACACGTTGCATATTCACCAAATTTAGAAAATGAAATCTTAGTTCAGACAAGTTGGATAGAAAAAGAAATTGAGGAGATATTAACTTATTAATATGACTGACAAAAGATTATTAGATATACTGTTTCGATTAGAATTGCCTAGAACAATTGAAAATAGAATGCTTAATTATTTAAGGCAAGGTAAAATATCAAAATGGTTTTCAGGTATAGGTCAGGAAGCTATTTCTGTTGGCGCGACTTATGCGCTTGAGAATGAAGACATTATTTTGCCTATGCACAGAAATTTAGGTGTATTTACTACAAGAGATGTAAATCTTGGACAATTATTTTGTCAATTAATGGGAAAGGATGGTGGATTTACAAAAGGAAGAGACAGAAGTTTCCATTTTGGTTTACCATCTAAAAATATAATTGGTATGATTTCACATTTAGCAGCAATGTTGCCAGTTGCAGTTGGATATGGTTTGAGTTCAAAACTAAAAAAACAAAAAAGAATAATCCTATCTTTTACTGGAGATGGATCAACAAGTGAAGGTGATTTTCATGAAGCAGTTAATTTAGCAGCAGTATGGAATTTGCCAATTATATTCTTGATTGAAAATAATGGTTATGGATTATCAACGCCCTCATCAGAACAATTTAAATGTAAAAAATTATCTGATAAAGCAATTGGTTATGGTATAAAAGGTTATACTATTGATGGAAATGATATTTTAGAAGTTTATGAAACTATTTCGAAACTAGCCAAAGAATTACGTAATGGAGGGGGACCAGTAATAGTTGAGGCTATGACGTTTAGAATGCGAGGTCATGAAGAAGCTTCTGGCACAGATTATATTCCCAAGTCTTTATTTACTAAATGGAGTAAAAAAGACCCAATTAATAATTATAAAAAATTTTTAAAATCAAAAAAAATATTAAATCAAAAAGAGCAAGATTTAATTGATTCAAAAATTTCAAAATTAATTGATAGTTCTTTTGAGCATGCTTTCAATTCTCCTGAACCAAAAAGTAATGAAGATATTGAAATAAATGATGTATATAAAAATTATAAATTTAAAAAAATAGAACCCTGTGATAAAGTTGACAATAAAAGATATGTTGATGCGATTTCTGAAACATTAAACAATATTATGAAAAAAGACGAAAAAACTCTAATTCTAGGTCAAGATATATCAGAGTATGGGGGTGTATTCAAAATAACAAAAGGTTTTTTGGAAGATTTTGGATCAGATAGAGTTAGAAATACACCAATAATAGAGTCTGGAGTTTTAGGAGCATCAATTGGACTAGCACTTGATGGTTACAAGCCAATAATTGAGATGCAATTTGCAGATTTTGTTTCTTGTGGTTTCAATCAAATTACAAATAATATCGCAAAAACTCATTATAGATGGAATGAGTCTCTAAATATAACAATTAGAATGCCTTATGGAGGAGGAATGTCTGCTGGACCATTTCATTCACAGTCTCCTGAATCATGGTTTTTTCACACTCCAGGTTTGAAGATAGTTGCACCTTCAACGCCTTATGATGCTAAAGGACTTTTAAAATCATGTATTGATGATCCAAACCCTGTTTTATATTTTGAACACAAATTTATGTATAGAAGTATAAAGGGTAAGGTACCAGAAAATGATTATAACATAGAAATTGGAAAAGCCAAAATTGTCAAAAAAGGAACAGATTTATCTGTTATTTCTTATGGTATGGGTATTCACTGGGCTCTTGATGTAGCAAAAAAATTAGAACGTGATAATATAAATTTAGAGGTGGTTGATTTAAGAAGTTTATTGCCATGGGATAAAGAAACAGTTAAGCAATCCGTACTAAAAACAAATAGAGTTTTGATATTGCATGAGGCAAATATGACAGGAGGTGTAGGTTCTGAAATTTCAGCGTATGTAGCTGAACATTGTTTTGAATATTTAGATGCTCCAGTTGTTCGTGTAGCAAGTATCGATACACCTGTACCATTTGCAAGTAAGATAGAAAAAGAAATTTACTTACCCATTAATAAAATAGAACAAAAAATAAAGGAATTACTTAATTTTTAGTATACAAATAAAGGAAATAATATGAAATTGATTGGATTGGATTATTTAGGTATTTCAGAATTTTTTTCTGATGAAGAACTTTTAGTGCAAAAGTCTTGCAGAGAATTTGTTGATGAAGAGGTTATGCCTACAATAGATGAACATTATAAAAACGGAACTTTTCCTAAAGATTTAATAAAGAAATTTGGTGATTTAGGATATTTAGGAATGAATTTACCAGAGAAATATGGCTGTGCAGGATTATCAAACATAGCGTATGGTCTTTTGTGTCAGGAACTTGAAAGAGGAGACTCTGGTGTAAGATCATTTGTTTCTGTGCAAGGATCTCTAGTTATGTATCCTATATACGCATATGGAAATGATAATCAAAAAAATAAATGGCTCCCAAAACTTGCATCAGGTGATTTAATTGGTTGTTTTGGTTTAACTGAGCCAAATTTTGGGTCAAATCCAAGTGGTATGTTAACAAATATAAAAAAAACAGATGGAGGTTTCATTCTAAATGGTAGCAAAATGTGGATTACAAATGGAAGTATTGCTGATATTGCCATTGTTTGGGCTAAAGATGAAGACGGCATAGTAAGAGGTGTTATTGTTGATACAAAATCAGAAGGTTTTAGTGCCCCAATTCAAAAAGGGAAATGGTCTTTAAGAGCATCTATTACATCAGAACTTGTTTTTGAGAATGTATTTGTTCCGGAAGAAAATTTATTGCCAAATGTAAAGGGTTTGAAAGGTCCTTTGGGCTGCTTAAACCAGGCAAGATATGGTATAGGATGGGGAGCACTCGGAGTATCAATGGAATTATTAAATGTAGCTTTAGACTATAGTAAACAAAGAGTTATGTTTGATAAGCCTATTGCTGGATATCAATTAATGCAAGATAAATTAGTGTGGATGTTAAATGAAATAACTAAAGCACAATTATTAGCCTTGCATGTTGGTAGAAATAAAGATGACGGTTCTCTTAAACATCAACAGGTTTCAATGATTAAAAGAAATAATGTCTGGGTTGCAAGAGAATGTGCAAAATTATCTAGAGAAATATTAGGAGCAAATGGTATTACTGAAGATTATCCAATTATGAGACATATGATGAATATAGAAAGTGTTTATACATATGAAGGAACAAATGAAATGCATACACTAATATTGGGTCAAGATTTAACAGATATACCAGCATTTAAGTAGAAATTTACAAGGAGTATAAATGATCGTAGATGTTTTAATGCCCAAGATGGGTGAATCAATTACAGAAGGAACAATTGTAGAATGGAAAAAGTCTGTTGGCGATGATATTGCTAAAGATGAAACTCTGCTTGAAATATCAACAGATAAGGTTGATTCTGAAATACCTTGCCCAACAGCAGGTAAAGTTTTAGAATTGCTTTTTGAACAAAATGATACTGTTGAAGTAAATACTATTATTGCTAGAATTGGAACAGAAGATTCAGATTCATTAGATTCTAAACCAGCAGGTAAACCGCCAGTAAATGAAGAAGTTTCAAATGTTGAAACGAAAAGCAATGATAATCAAAATATTGTTGAAAAAAAAGAGATTGTAATTGATAATGAGAATACGAGTAGAGTTTTTTATTCTCCATTAGTTAAAAATATTGCTAAAAAAGAAGGTATTTCATTAGAGGAGTTAGCAACAATAAATGGTTCAGGTTCAGGAGGTAGAGTTAATAAGTCTGATATTTTAAGTTATATTAATAATAAATCTAATGTATCCAACCAAAATCAGTCTATAACTGACAATGCAGGCACAGCTGTTAATTTAAATTCTTCTGCTGAACTCAAAGATTCAATTGAAAAAATGGATAGAGTCAGAGTTAAAATTGCTGAGCATATGGTTAACTCAAAAAATGTTTCAGCTCACGTATATACAACCAGTGAAGTTGATGTTACAAATATTGTTAATATGAGAAATGCAAAGAAAGATGCATTTTTTATTAAAAATGATATAAAACTAACCTATACTCCAATTATAGTATCAGCTTGTATTAAAGCAATTCAAGAATTTCCATTAATGAACGCTTCAATTGATGGCAACAATATTGTTCATCATCAGAGTGTTAATATGGGGATTGCAGTCGCTTTACCCGACAATAATTTAATAGTTCCTGTTATAAAATCTGCTGAAGAAAAAAACTTTTTAGGATTGTCAAGGGGGGTGGATCAATTTGCAAAAAAAGCTCGTTCAAATTCGCTTGATGCTGATGATATTTTTGGATCTACATTTACAGTAACAAATCCTGGAATATTTGGTGGTTTATTTGGTATGCCCATAATTAATCAGCCAAATGTTGGAATTTTATCAGTTGGTTCAATAGAAAAAAGGCCTGTAGTAAAAGAAACTGATTTTGGAGATGCAATTTTTGTAAGAAATATGCTTTATTTAACACTTGGTTATGATCATAGATTGATAGATGGTGCATACGGAACTAAGTTTTTATCCCGTTTAAAAGAATTGCTTGAAAATTTTAATGAAGATGAAATCATAGTTTAGATGTCAACTAATAATCAAAGAAAACCAGAATGGTTAAAAATAAAATTATCTTTAAATGATAATTACAATGACATATCTAAAATTATTTCAAAAAATAATCTTAATACTGTATGTTCAGAGGCAAGATGCCCAAATATTTATGAGTGTTGGAATAATAGAACAGCCACAATAATGATTTTAGGTGATACCTGCACTAGGGCATGTGGTTTTTGTTCAGTCAAGACTGGAAAACCAAATCAAGTGGATTTATTAGAGCCAGTAAGAGTTGCTGAAGCAGCAAAAAAAATGGATCTAAGACATATTGTCATAACTTCTGTGGATCGAGATGATTTACGTGACGATTACGGTGCGACAATATGGGCTCAAACAATAAGACGTTTACATTCTGTTGTTCCAAACTGCTCTGTAGAAGTATTAACTCCAGATTTTAGAGCATACGAGCCAGCTCTCCAAAAAGTTTTTGATGCAAGACCTTCAATTTTTTCTCATAATATAGAATGTGTTAGAAGAATCTCCAGGCAAGTTCGAAAACAATCGAGATGGTCTAGATCAAGAAAAGTATTAGAATTATCAGTGAAAAATAGTTTATTAACTAAAACAGGTCTTATGGTTGGCTTAGGCGAAACAAATAACGAAGTTATTGAATCAATGAAGGAAATGGCTGATATTGGAGTTGAAATATTTAATATTGGTCAATATTTACAACCTACTACAAAACATTTAGAAGTTGATAGATATGTACATCCAGACGAGTTCAAAATGTTTAAATCAATTGGATTAGATTTAGGTTTTAAAGTTGTTGAGTCTGGGCCGCTGGTTAGGTCTTCATACCATGCTGACAAACAAGCAAAACTTTACAACAACCAGCCTAATGTTGCGTCATAATGACACATTTAAATAATTTAATTTATATTGGTATATAATTTGCCCACTATCTAGAAAAATATAAAGATTAAATATGAGTGACGTAAAAGATAAAATTTTAGAATCATACCCAATACTACCATTAAGAAATACAATTCTATTTCCTAATCAAATTATACCCATATATATAGGTAGGCAACAATCATTAGATTTAATAAACGATATATCACTATTAGAAAAAAAATATATTGTTGTTGTTGCTCAAAAAGATGGTGCAGTTGAAAATCCAACGAGCGACGATATTTTTGAATATGGAACACTTGCAACAGTTATGAAAATTTTTGATATGCCAGATAAATCTAAATCTGCTATTGTGCAAGGCTTAATGAGGGTAAAACTAGAAGAAATAAATCAAGAATTACCTTATTTTACAGGTTTAGTTTCAAGAACAAATGATATTTTATCAAATGATTCAGAATTAGATAAGTTTGTAAAAATGCTAAAATCATCTTTTACAAGTATAGTTGAAGCTGCTCCATATCTAAATGAAGATCAAATGAGTGCATTAAATAATATAAATAATCCATCAAAAGTCGCAGACAAAGCGATTTCTCTATTAAATATAAAAACAAAAGAGAAGCAAGAAGTTTTAGAAATAACTGATGTTTTTGAAAGAGTTAAAAAAGTTAATGATGTAATCAATAAAGAATTACAAAGAATTGAACTTGGCGAAAAAATTCAATCTGAAGTTCAGGATGAAATTTCTAAGTCGCAAAAAGAATATTATTTAAGAGAGCAACTTAAAGCAATTCAAAAAGAACTTGGTGAAGAAGGAAGCGGAATTGAATTTGAAGAAATTCAAGAAAAAATTAAAAAAGCAAAAATGCCAAAAGATGTAGAAAAGATTGCTAATAAAGAACTTGGTAGATTGCAAAAAATACCATCACATTCTCCAGAATATACAGTTTCTAGAACTTATTTAGATTGGTTAGTTGAGTTACCGTGGAGTATTCAATCAGTGGACAACGAAAAGATTGATAATGCAAATAATATTCTAAATGACGACCATTATGGATTAGATAAAGTAAAAGAAAGAATTTTAGAGCATTTAGCTGTAAGAGGTTTAAAGCGTAAAAGAAGTAAAAAAGGTGACGTAATCAAAAGTCCAATTCTTTGTTTTAATGGCCCTCCAGGTACAGGAAAGACTTCTATGGGTAAATCAATAGCAAGATCAATGGGAAGAAAATTTGTAAGAATTTCACTTGGAGGTGTAAGCGATGAGGCTGAAATCAGAGGGCACAGACGAACTTATATTGGTGCACTCCCTGGAAGAATAATTGCAAGTTTAAAAAAAGCAGGAACAAATAATCCGATATTTATGCTTGATGAAATAGATAAGTTAGGTAGAGATTTTAGAGGAGATCCTGCAAGCGCATTATTAGAGGTTCTAGATCCAGAACAAAATAATTCATTTAATGACCACTATCTGGAAGTTGATTTTGACTTGTCAAATGTTATGTTTATAACAACTTCCAACAGGATTGACCAAGTACCTGGTCCACTACGAGATAGAATGGAAATGCTTGATTTTACAGGATATATTGTTGAAGAAAAAATTGAAATTGCGAAAAGACATTTAATACCTAAACAAATTAAAGAACATTCTCTCAAAGTTAGTGAGATTAAATTTTCTGAATCTGGTATAAGAACAATTGTTGAATCATATACAAGAGAAGCTGGTGTTAGAAATTTAGAAAGACAAATAGCAAATGTTTGTAGAAAAGTTGCAAAAGATATTGCGATGAAAAATTTAAAAACAGCATCCATTTCAAGTAAATCTGTTAGTAAGTTTTTAGGTCCAGAAAAGTTTTTACCAGAGTTAGCTGAAAGAAATGAAAAGCCTGGTATTGTGGTCGGTTTGGCTTGGACCGCATTTGGAGGAGATATTTTATTTATTGAAGCAACAAAAATGCCAGGAAAAGGTAATTTGAAGTTAACTGGAAAACTTGGTGATGTTATGAAAGAATCAGTTCAAGCTGCGATGTCTTATGTCAGATCTAATGCTAAAAAATATAATATTGAAGAAGATTTTAATAAAAAATATGATATCCATGTACATGTACCTGCAGGAGCTATACCAAAAGATGGTCCATCAGCAGGTGTTGCTATGACTGTTGCCATTATATCTTTATTAACAGATAAACCTGTTAAGTCTAAATTGGGAATGACAGGTGAAACTTCATTAAGAGGTAATGTTTTACCAATTGGAGGATTGAGAGAAAAAGCAACGGCAGCACACAGAGCTGGTTTAGAACATATAATTGCTCCTCATGAGAATATGAAGGATCTAGAAGAGATTCCAGAAAAGGTTAGAAAAGAATTAAAAATTACATTTGTAAAAGAGGTTGATGAAGCCATAAAATTAAGCCTTGATTTAAATATAAAATAAGGGCGATTAACTCAGTTGGTTCAGAGTGCCTCCCTTACAAGGAGGAAGTCGGGAGTTCGAGTCTCTCATCGCCCACAAAAAAAAGGGATAATAATATTATCCCTTTTTTTTATCACAATATATTATTTTTTATGAAAGTATAGTATTAATTAAAATAACCACATCCTGCACATTAAGTATATTATCTGAATTTATATCACCAGCAATATATTGATTATCATTTGGCTCTATAGTTCCAAGAATAAAGTTAATTAGTAAAACTACATCTTGTACATTAATGATTGTATCACTATTAATATCTCCTAAAATTACATCACTTATTTCATAATCAATACATTCACCTGATGATAATAAACCATTACCATTAATATCGGATACGATAGTATCTGTTAGACAAATTTCTGTCTCTCCAGCATCAGTATTAGAATAAGAAATATTTGTTAATAACCCATTACCAGCAGGAATTGTGCCACCACTAAAAGAAAAACCAATTACAATACCTAATTCAGATGTAGAAACTTCAAATCCATATTGTTCAGCCAAACCACCACTTGCATTACCAATTGTAATAAGATTTGGTTCACTTGAAACATTAAACTGAAAACCTGAAATATCAACACTACTTGAAATGTATACTGGTATTGAATCATTTGATATATCACCAAATGTTAATGAAGCATTACCTGCTGCAAAATCAACCGTTGTACAGTCTTCACCAGCTAATAATGGATTTCCCTGTGTATCTGAAACAATTAATTCATCTATACATAATAAAGTATTTCCAGTTCCACCTAATGAATAGGATAAATTTGTCAATATACTACTACCTGCTGGAATACTTTCACCAGTTAATGAAAAGCCAATTACTATTCCTAAATTAGATGTTGAAACTTGAAAACCATTTTGCTCAGCTGATCCTCCATTAGCACCTGTGATTGTTATATAATCAGGATTATCAGTTAAGGTAAATTGAAAACCTCCTATAGCTTCTGAATTATCCATTAAAATTTGAATTGAATCACCAGTTATACTACCAAAACTAAGATTTGCTGAACCGTATATACAACTACCATCATCTATAGTAGCATCTGGATTGTAGTTGTCAGCATTTGGATCAGTACAACCTGGAATTTCAACAATACCATCTCTAGTACCATCTATAAAAGTTTCATTTGTATTTAATGGATCTAAATATTGATCTATATAATTCCATGCTGCTGAAAATTTAGCATAACCGTGATAATATGTTTGAGAGCAGTAACAATCTGGTGATGGACTACAATAATCAGTATAAATGTAACTAGCCATACCTCTTATTCTTTTACTACTATCAAACATAGGAGATCCTGATGAACCAGGAATTACCCTTCCATTATTGTACCTGAAATCCCACCAATTTCCACTTGAAGACATACCTGTAGCATTGTATGAAATTTTCTTTATCCAACCATCAGGATGATGAATTCCAACCACATTATTGCCTGGGCTTGCAGAGGATTTATTCCAGCCACTGAAGTATGGACCATAAGCAGTAGGAATATTATTGTATAATTCAATTAGGGCACCATCATTATTATTAAAATTACCTATCCAACGATTAGCAGTTCCACTCATCGTATTATATCCTTGAGGAGAGGTGCCATTACATGAGTAAGATTGATAATTGAAATAAACCGTACTTGAGCCTCCACTGTTACAATGAGCAGCGTACACAATATATGGTGTTTTATCAAAATTGGTATTATTAACTAATGATGCAGAACATACACCACCATTACCTTCAACTAGAACAACACCATCTATTTGATCTCTCCAATCATCACCAGAGGAGCATGCTACATTATCATTACAATCTACTCTATCAGATGTTTGGTCTCCATGAAAATTAATAAGATCAAGAAAATCATGAGTTACAACAGATAAATTTAAAGCCAAATCACGAACTTCATTGTTTGGTACTGTAAGTTCAATAATAACTCGGTCACTTTTAACGAGTGCTGTTGATTTTTCACCTGTAAAGTCATTATTTTTAGAATTAAATGAACCAATGAACATAGTTTGCTCTTCATCGTATATATACATTTTTGAATTTTTTGTTAATTTAAACTGATCAAAATGAAATGCAATAGCCTTTGCACCTTCTGATTCTATACCTAAGTAAAAAGTGGTTTTATATTGACCAACAACTTTAGTAGCAGATAAAGGAATATTTACATCTACAGAATATTCATTCGCATACTGCAAAACCATAGGATGCAAATCATATTCTATTAAATTATTATGATCAACATTTATAAAATTTATTTTAGTATTATCAGGCTTATAAAACGGAGAACCTGCATATTGAATTTGTGAAAATGATAATGTTAGTAATAAAAGTAAAAAGTTGAAATATTTCATGTCGTCTCCTTAATAATCCGTTTTTGCTTATTATAATCTAATAAAATGATTAATATAAAAATATAATGTTATTTATTTTTTACAAACTGTTACGTTCGTTAACTTTTTTTGATTTGGTCTAATTTTTTTCTAACCTCTATCTCAAGATTGATTTTTTCTTTCATTTTTTTGTTAACTTCATCATCATAGAGGGTATATTTATCTTTTCCCAAAGTTTTTGATACATACATTGCCATATCGGCTTTTTGTATTAGATCATCAATATTTTCTCCATCATTTGGAAAAATTGCTCCACCAATACTAACAGTGCAATTGACTCTTTTTCTATTAATTATAATTTTTTCTTTAATATTATTTAAAATTCTTTCGCATAGTAATTTATTATCATTAGTATTTTCTATTTTAGCAAGTATTGTAAACTCATCTCCACCCCAATGGCTAATAGTATCTCCTTTTCTTACTGATTTTACAATTCTTTTAGAGATGATTTTTAATAGTTCATCTCCTGCACTGTGACCCATTGTATCATTTACTATTTTAAATTCGTCAAGATCTAAAAATAAAATAACATATTTATCATTTGTTCTTTTAGCATTTGTAAAAGCTATATTTGCACGATCATTAAAAAGTGTTCTGTTAGGTAATCTTGTCATTTTATTATAGTATGCAAGATAGTGCATTTCTTCAACAGATTTAACTTTATCAATAGCCATAGCAATTTGGTCTGAAATAAATTTTAATATTGTTAAATGTTCATCACCATATAAATTATTATTATCAAAACTTTTTATAGAAATAGCACCAATGATATCCTCCGATATTATTAGAGGTGAAGCAATATAAGATTTAGGTGTTTTAAAAGTTTTATTGAGTTTATTTTTTTCTTTTAGATACTCAATTTCTTCTTGATTATAATTTAAAGATTCACGACTTTTTAGTATTGGTTCAATGATATTTGATTTTACCTTTTTTCTTTTAGATTCAACTTCTTTTTTTGTACTATAATTGTATTCTTCTATATAATTATCTTCTACAAGTAAAGAAATAGTAAAATTTTGCGTGGGAATTAATATGCTTAAATTCTCAAAAATATCTTTATATAACTCTTTTATATTAGTTGAAACTCTAACTGAATTTGAAATTTCTAAAATACAATTTTGAATATTTTTATTTCTAACCGCATTAGTTAAATCTGTTATTGCCACAGTATAATAAATTTCATTTTCAATTTTATTCTCTACAAAATTTAAAGAAACAGGAAATTTTTCTTTATTTTCTCTGACTCCATAAATTTCTAAATTTTTATTCAATGAGTTAAGTTTATCACTTAAAATATTTCTTTTGGAATATTTTTTAATTATGTCTGAATATGGTTTTGACAAAAGGTTTACGATTGTTTCACCTAAAATTTGGTCTCTGCTGAATCCCCAAAGATTTAGTGCATATCTATTGATCATGACAATTCGCAACTTGGAATTAAAAGTAATTACACCTTCATTAACTGCGTTGAGAACACCCTTCATGTGCGAAGCAGAATCAAGAATTTTATAAATATTTTTTCTAGGTTTTTTTAAACTCATTTCATCATTAACTTATTTTTAATCAAATATAACGGTAATTATAATATTAAAATGTGAACTATATTACAATTATTTTCGATTGTAACATTATGTAATTTTATCTTTTTTTATACCATTTCAGTTAAATCTCTGTTAAATTAAATCAAAATTATCAAATAATAAGAAGGGTATTGTTAAATGAAGAAGTTGCTATTATTATTGGTTATTACAATTCTATTACCAAACACTTGGGTTAATATTAATTCATCTGAGCCTAAACCTATGTTAATGGAGTTAGTTGATTCAGATATAAATCAGACAAAAATTAAATTTACAATGGATGGATTTCATTTAATTCCTACAAATGAAACTAATAGAGTAAGTTATGTTGCAAAATCAGAAAATGGAGCGTCATTACTAGAAAAAGGGTATCCTGATTTACATAATTATACTAAATCAATTATCATTCCAGATAATGCCAAAACCACAGTAAATGTATTATCATACAAATACCAAGATTATGAAAATATATTTATTGCACCATCTAAGGGTAACTTTTCTAGAGATATAAATCCAAATGATGTACCTATTCAATATAGCGATGCTTACAAAAAAGATGAATTTTATCCAAATTCAATTGCCGATTTAGGTGTTCCTTATATTTTAAGAGATTTACGTGGCCAAACCGTTTCTGTAAATCCATTTCAATATAATCCATTTACAAAAACTTTAAGAGTATATACTGAGGTTGAACTTGAAGTAGTATCAAATGGTATATCTTCCCAAAACTCAATTCAAAGACTTGGAAATACAGTTAAGTTATCTTCTAATTATGATGAGATTTATAAGGAACAATTTTTAAATTATGAAAATGATAACCGTTTTCAATATGTAGTAGATCAAGGAAACATGCTAGTTATTTCAAATGATGCATTTTTAAGTTTTATGGAACCATTAGTAGAATGGAAAAATAAAAAAGGCATACCAACAGAAATGGTTGGTACATCAGTAACTGGTACTAGTTCTACCGCAATTAAAAATTACATTGTCGATTATTATAACACTAATGGATTAACATTTGTGTTGCTTGTAGGTGATTATGCGCAGGTTACATCACCTTTATACAGTGGATCAGCATCAGACCCAAGTTATGGGTTCATATCTGGAAATGATGTTTATGCCGAAGTTATCATAGGTCGTTTTTCAGGAAGTACACCAGCTCATATACAAACGCAAGTTCAAAGAACAATTGAATATGAACAAAGAAATTCAGGTGATTATTTCAATAATGCAGCAGGTTTTGCATCTAACCAGGGTCCAGGATATGGTGGGATGGATGATGATGAATTTAGTGATTTTTTATGGAATACAGTATTATCACAATTCACTTATGATCAATTTTTCTCTGAATATGATGGCAGTGGTGGTTCTGATCAAGGAGGAATCAATGCTATTAATACTGGTGTTGGTATTATTAATTATACAGGTCATGGTTCAATTAATAGTTGGGGAAATGGTTCATCTCTAAACGGCACACAGATTAATCAATTAACTAATGTTGATAAACTTCCTTTTGTTATAACTGTTGGTTGTAATGTAGGTGAATTTAATAGTACAAATGAATGTTTTACAGAATCATGGCAAAGAGCAACTCACAATGGTTCTCCATCAGGAGGTATTGCACATTTTGGTTCTACTATTTCTCAATCATGGGAACCTCCTATGCATGGTCAGTGGGCTATGAATAAAATTTTAACTGAGTCATATGATGGTGTTAATGGTCAACCTCCAGTTGGTCACAAAACAAGAACCATTGGAGGTATAGTTACAAATGGTTGTTTACATATGAATGATGCACAAGGAGGTGGAGGTCAAAATGAAACTAGATATTGGACTTTATTTGGTGATCCATCTATAGTTTTTAGAACAGATGAGCCTACAGATTTGAATATTGTTCATGATGATATTATTTTAGTTGGACAACAAAATTTTCAAATAAATACTGGTCAATCTGGTTCATTAGCCGCTATATCATCTAATGGCCAATTAATGGGATATGCATATGCAAATCAATTTGGTTTAATTGAAATTGATGTTTCTGATATTGCACAAATTCCAGGAAATTACGATTTAGTTGTTACAGGTTTTAATTCAACGTATTACGAATCAGAATTAACTATTTTAGCTCCAGAAGGACCTTATGTTATGATGGATTCATTTACAGATCAGTTAATGTTTGGTACTGAAAGTGAAATTTCTTTAACACTAGAAAATGTTGGTAGTGATCCAGCTGATCAATTAACAATAACATTGAGTACTGATGATGAGCATGTTGTTATGATGGATAATACTGAAACTATAAATATGTCTGCAGGTGATTCAATGACAATTAACGGCTTTATGGCTAATATATCATCAAATATTCCAAACGGTCATCCAATAGAATTTAATGTTAATTTAATAACAGGTGATCATGAGTGGAACTATTCATTTATGAGTATGTCAATGGCACCTGAAATTAATCTAGTAAGTTTTAGCGGTGATTTACAGCCAGGCACAACTTCAAGTGTTGTTATAACAATGGTAAACGATGGTGATGCACCAATTAACTATCCTGTTCTTGATGTTGAAGTTGGAACATATTTAACAATATCAAATATTGAATTTGATAATGCTTATTATTGGGATACACTTGAAGGAGCTAATATTGAACAATTAAGAGCTGATGTGACAGTTAGTCCAATGGCGCCTATGGGTTCCAATGGTGAAATTTCTGTATTAGTTGGTCAGTTAAATTCAGATTTTCAAAATCAATTAAGTTTAGATATTCCTATTGGTCAAGTTACTGCTGATTTTGAATCAGGTCTTGACTTAGAATGGATTAATGAATCAATCATACCATGGAATGTCACAACTGAACAGGCAAATACAGGTATTCAATCATTTAGATCTGGAACTATCGGAAATAGTCAAAACAGTTCTGTGAGCGTAACACTTGATGTTACTCAGGAGGGTTATATTGAGTTTTTCTATATGGTTTCAGCAGAATACAGTCCATCTGGAAATTATTTTTATGACGGTTTATTATTTTATATAAATGGAGAACAAGTTGGGCAATATCAGACAAATCCAGATGGCAGCAGCCCATGGACTGAAGCTAGATATTTAGTGTCTCCTGGTATGACAGAATTTACATGGTCTTTCGTTAAAGATAATGGAGGAGGATCAACTGATTGTACTAATACAGATTGTTTAGATGCTGCTTTTATTGATGATATTATTTTCCCACCAGTATATGTTGAATCTGATGTTATCGTTGGTGATACAAATGGTGACTCAATGCTAAATGTACAAGATGTTATTTTAATGCTTGGTATGATTCTTGGTACAGTTGAGGTAAATCTTGATACGGCTGACCTTAATATGGATGATATTATTAATGTATTAGATGTGACATTATTATTAAATTTAATTTTAGATGGCCGTACATCAGATGCAACATCTGCGATTATGTATGAGACAGCTTCTGGTGTTGACATTTCATCTGATGGATATTTAGGGGCAGTTGAGTTAACCCTTTCACATGACTTAGGTTTTGAGTTAGAGTTAACAAACAACGCTTTAGTTGCTGAGTATAAAACAAACGCAACTACTACAAAACTAATTGTAGTTGCTCCTGAGACTGATCACATCTTTTCTACAGATGATGCTTTTGAAGTTGATGAAGTATTAGCGGTAA
>Ga0163110_10000648_pt1 | contig 16685 bp, 11 predicted proteins | sample CRUFie1St17metaG_FD_108703 | JGI IMG/M metagenome (GOLD analysis project Ga0163110, IMG submission 108703) | Marine microbial communities from the Costa Rica Dome - CRUD Field 142mm St17 metaG | ecosystem: Environmental > Aquatic > Marine > Oceanic > Photic zone | place: Costa Rica: the Eastern...
AAAATGCCCACACAGGATTTGGTGAAAATACATAAGTACTATATACTGGAAGAAGTGAATATCATGAATGAAACACGACTCTGAATCTCAAATCCAACCCATCACAACAGACCCTTTAACAGGAGAATATAAACTGACGATTCCAGAGTGGATGATAAATGAATACGGTTGGTATGAAGGAGTGAATCTAGAATGGTTTATTGATATTGACGGAATTCATATTTTGGAGGAAGAATGAAAACTTATCACATCTACTATCACGATGAGGTTTTATTCAAAGATTTAAATAACGAAGAGTTTAATATTATATGGGGAAGAATCAATCGCTCATATCATCAGAAAGCAATTACATATACTGAAGTGAGTGAAAACCCAACCTATCAATTAAGTGAACATTCTTATTGACATTATAGATAATTTGAGTTAAAATGAATTTGTAATTACAACATATTATGGCGAAAGGATTTACAGTCAAAGCAAAGAACCCAGTGAAGAAAAAAGCAGCTGCTGCACCTGAGTTTGATTATGCCAAAGGAAAAGAGATGATAAAAGGAAAGACAGTTGTATTCTGTCTACCAGGTCGAGGAGTCTCATATACATTCTTAAAGAGTTTTGTATCACTCTGTTTTGATTTAGTTCAAAGTGGAGCAAGTATTCAAATCAGTCAAGACTATTCATCGATGGTGAATTTCGCCCGTTGCAAGTGTCTTGGAGCAAATGTATTAAGAGGTCCAAATCAACTTCCTTGGGATGGTAAGTTAAACTATGATTATCAATTATGGATTGACTCTGATATTGTTTTCAATACTGAAAAGTTTTATCAGATTCTTTTAATGGATAAAGATATTGCAGCAGGTTGGTATTGCACAGAGGATGGAAAGACAACCTCAGTTGCACACTGGTTAGAAGAAGATGATTTCCGTACAAATGGTGGAGTCATGAATCATGAAACAATAGAAAGTATCAGTAAAAGAAAGAAACCATTTACAGTTGATTATACAGGTTTCGGATGGTTATTAATTAAGAAAGGTGTTTTTGAAAATGAAGGAATGCCTTATCCTTGGTTCGCACCGAAGATGCAGGTATTTGAATCAGGTGAAGTGCAGGATATGTGCGGTGAGGATGTTTCATTCTGTCTCGATGCAAAGGAAGCAGGATTTGAAATATGGTGTGACCCAAGAGTTCGGGTTGGACATGAGAAAACAAGGATTATATAAATGACAGTAATTACAATATTGGTGATTATTTTCATTCTGTTCTTGATGCTTCAGTATTACAATCCACATCACTAACGAAGTTGACATGGGAGCACATACAGGATTTACACTCATATTATGGGTCACAATCGGACTTTTTGTTTTTTACAAATGGGAGAGCAGAAAAAAGAAAAAAAGATAGAGCGTTATAACGTTCTACGTCAAGGCAAGGTAATCTTCTGGAATGTATCAGAATCAGAAATGTTTGACATTATGGAAGACCTTGCAGTTGAGTGTTATTATAATTCATCACTCACTGCAAAAGATATCACTTATGAAGTTTACATAGAGGAACCACTTAATGGCTAAAGGCATGTTATCAGGCAGCACTTATAATCGTGATGCTCGTCCGAAAAAATCTCGACAGGGAAGAGGGAAACATTCAAAATACTCCTCAACCTCTCGTAACTCGGCTCGTAAAAGATATCGTGGACAAGGTAGATGAGATCTCAAAGAATCGAGCAGGGAAAACGTGGACGAATACCCGTTGATATGTCAGATGACTTTTACTACTATGGAAATGAGTATTGTCGATATCTGATTACTGATTATCGTTCTTCTTACTATTTAAAACACGAATAATGTATTGTCGAATTCGACTTAAGGACACAAACTATCAAGAGTATCACAACTATCGTATTCTTGATAGTTCTTCTTTTAAACACTGTCTTGATATCTATCGAGAGTATGTGACTTATAAGAAGTTTACCGATGTAGTGCCAATCTTTCTTGAGGAGTTTGAACTTCCTCACACGGATATCATCGGATACTATGATGGAAATGAATTAGCAGCATTTACACTTGCATATAAGTTTAAGAGTGTAAATAGTGTATGGGCAGATCAATTTGCATGGAATTATAAAAACAAAAAACTGAGATTAGGTCATATTGCAAATCAAAGTGAGATTGCGATGTATAAAAGACTTGGTTATGATTATTACTACTTGGGTGAGGAAGCAGATTATAAGAAAAAATTAGACGGATACGAAATTTCTAACTTCTTTGAAACATGCCAAAATTAATTGCAAATCTCCCAACTAAAAAGGTTTGGGTACGAAAAGAATATTTAACTGACTTTCAATCGGGTCATGGAGAGTTTGTGGAAGGACTTTGGGTATGTGCCAAGTCAATTCAAGGTCGTGCTTTCTATTTTGAGACATATTTACCAGAATATGGTGCGATGTATGATAAATTACCTATCTCTGCATTTCTTTCTCGACCAGAAAAACCCGATCCAGACATGGATTTGGTGAATTTACAGTTTTGGAACTGTATGGACTATGATTTTACAGTTGTTGTTAAGCAATTTGTTGCTCCGATGGAGTGGGAATGTCGTACAAGACACTTTGGAAATCAAAAAGGACAGTATATTTGCACTTTAGACAACTATCATGGTGATTTTGATCAAATTGATGCCTCAACAAGTGAGATGCCCGATGAACATAAGTCATTTAACTTGATTGAATTGCGAAATGGGCAGTTTTGCCTCTATCCAAACAACCGTTGTCGCATCTTTGATACCTCGATGACACCTCAGAACGTGAAAATACCTGATTTTAAGGTTTCGACACGTATCTTTGAGGTTGAGAATGATGTAAATTGGGGTCGATTGGGTGATTGTGACGATTACTTCTGGACGACACCTGATGAAAGACGAGAAGAGTAGGTATATTTTACACTGGATTGGTCAATTATCTAAAATTCGACCAGAATTAGGAAGTTTTGCAATATGTCCATATGCATCAAAGGCGAAATTTGCAATTTTTGAAGAAAAATTGTGTCGAATTATGCCAAATGATGAATATGATGTGATTATTTACATCGTTGAAGATGATATTGACAAACAATTTCTATATGATGCTGTTGATGACTATAATCACAACTATTCAGACTATAAATTTATCGCAGATCATGGAAAAACGAAGACATACATACAAGGAGTTCAAACAAGTAATGGAAAATATAACTTAGTTCTTTGTCAACCAAGAAAAGAACTGACTGAAGCAAGAAAAAAACTTGCAAAAACCAATTATTACGACTATTGGGACAAAAATTACCTTGAAGAGGTACTCGAAGAAGACTATGGAATCATTAATGATGAAAAAACACGTTAAAAATGCTCATATGGGCACACATCTACTTGCTGAAGTGTATAATGTTACCTTTGATAAGTTAAATGATGTCAAAAAAATTGAAGAAAGGTGTGTTGGAGCATGTCAAACTGAAAATTTGCAGATACTTAACGTTTACACTCATCAATTTGACCCATATGGAGTCACTTGCACTGTTTCTTTAGGTGAAAGTCACCTTTCATGCCATACTTGGCCAGAAAAAGGGTGTGTTGCATTTGATATTTTCACTTGTGGAGGCACAAATCCAAGATCAGTAGCATGGTGGTTACTTGAATACTTTGATAGTGATGATTATGTCATGAAAGATTATGCAAGATAGGGTATAAATAAATCTAAAAGCATTAATAATGGCGATTCAACGCAGATCAAGAGCATTTAAGGATATAAGTTTGTCTTTTGACGTACATCCAGTAACAAAAGATCTCACTGTCCTTACAAATGAGCGAGCAATCGTACGATCAGTTAGGAATTTAGTTGAAACAATACCTACAGAGAGATTTTTTGACTCAAATTTAGGTACAGATGTTCGTGAGATGCTATTTGAAAACTTTTCAGCATCATCTGTTATGTTAATTGAGGATATGGTTCGGAATACAATCCGAAACTATGAACCAAGAGTAGGAGAGATTGGTGTTGAGGTAAATGCAGCACCTGATAATAATGAATTTGAAGTTAATGTGCTTTTTGATATTATAGGTTTAGATATACCTACTCAAAGTTTTTCATTCATATTAGAACCAACGAGATAATATGCCCTTTACACAGTTTACTAGTTTAGACTTTGATCAAATCAAAGCACAAATAAAAGATTTCCTTCGTTCAAACTCAAATTTTTCAGATTTTGATTTTGAAGGTTCTAATTTCTCGGTTTTAATTGATACTCTTGCTTATAATACATATATCAACTCATTTAATGCAAACTTAGTTGCAAATGAGTCTTTTCTCGATTCTGCGACCATAAGAGAGAATGTTGTATCATTAGCACGTAACATAGGTTATGTACCCCGTTCAAAAACCGCTGCAATCGCTGAAGTTAATATTGGTAGTATAAACTTAGGAACAACAAATGACTCGACCCCAAGGTTTTTAACACTCCAACCAGGTCTCGTTTGTGTTGGTAATCAAGAAAACACAACTTTTCGTTTTTCAATACCAGATGAAATTACTTCAACAAGAGTAAGAGATATAGGAGGGACATCTTTTGCAGAATTTGATGATCCAATAAGCATTTTTGAAGGAACTTATCTTCAGAGAGTTTATCTTGTTGATAATTCAAAAGATCAAAGATTCATCATCGATAGTCCAAATATTGATAGTTCAACATTAAGAGTATTTGTAAAGGGAATCGATGAAACTGGGTTAGGTCGAAAATTTTCGATGGTTGATAATATATTAAGTCTAACTAAAAATTCTGAAATATTCCTTGCACAAGAAGTTCAAGACGAAAAATACGAAATATTATTTGGTGACGGTTTCTTTGGTAAAAAGTTAGAAAATAATTCAACCATCACTGTAAAATATATTGTGACAGAGGGAGAGGGTGGTAATGGTGCATCCAATTTTAGTTTCCAAGGTTCGTTTACGAAGGATGATGGAACATTATTTACACCTAATGATAATGTAACAGTTACTACCGTTACAAACGCTTCTAATGGTGCTGAAGTAGAAGATGTGTCTTCTATTAAGTATTTTGCACCTAGACTTTACTCAGCACAATATAGAGCAGTTACACCTAGAGATTATGAGACAATAATATCAACAATTTATCCTCAAACAGAATCAGTTGCTGTCGTTGGAGGAGAGGAATTAGATCCTCCTAAATTTGGTCAAGTTCAAATTAGTATTAAACCAAAAAATGGTTCATTTGTATCAGATTTTGACAAGACTCAAATAAAAAATAAATTAAAAAATTACGCTATCGCTGGTATTAATTCTGAGATTGTTGATTTAAAGATACTATATGTAGAATTAGATACTACTGTTTATTATAATCCAACTCAAGTTGCTTCTGCTCAACAATTGAGAACTGAAGTTATTACAGCATTAAATGATTATTCAAAAAATGTGGAGATTAATAAGTTTGGTGGTAGATTCAAATACAGTAAAATAAACATATTAATTGATAGAGTTGATAATGGCATTACATCAAATATTACTAAAGTCAAAATAAGAAGAGATTTAAAGGCACTTCTAAATCAATTTGCCCAATATGAATTATGTTTTGGTAATCAGTTTTACATTAAACCTGAAGGATTTAATATAAAAAGCACAGGTTTTACAATTAATGGATTTAATCAAACAGCATTTCTAACAGATGTTCCAAATAAAGATGCATCTGGAAATCTTGATGGTAGTATGAAAGGAGTGTTAAGTGTAGTATCTAAAAATAATAAAGGTCAACAGGTAATTATAGTCAAAAGTGCTGGAATGGTTGATTATAAAAAAGGTGAAGTCATATTAAATACAATCAATATTACATCAACATCTGCACAAAATAATATTATCGAGGTTCAAGCATGTCCTGAATCAAATGATGTAATAGGATTGAAGGATCTTTATCTTGATTTTGACGTTTCAAATAGTACCATAAATATGGTTAAGGACGTTATCGCATCAGGAGAAGATGTATCAGGAGTTGTATTCCAGAGAGATTATTATACCTCCAGTTATCATAATGGAGATTTAGAGAGGAAATAATTTATGTCACAAATTGACAAGAGAATAAAAGTCAATACAATTATTGAGAATCAATTACCAGAATTTTTGGTAACTGATTTTCCAAAAGCGACTGAATTTTTAAAACAATATTTTATATCACAAGAATTTCAGGGTGGTGCTACTGATTTAATAAGTAATTTCGATCAATATTTAAAATCTGATAACTTAGTACCCGAAGTAGTTTTTGGTGAAACAAGTTTATCGGAAGATATATCTGAAACTGATACAACCATAGAAGTACCTAACTCAAAAGGATTTCCTTCTGAATATGGATTGTTAAAGATTGATAATGAAATTGTAACTTATACTGGAAAGGAAAAAACCGAAACAGATGTCGCAACACATAATGGTAGTCTCACATTTGCATCTGATAGAACTATACGAAACATATCAACTAATAATGTTAGTGTAAATGATATTGTGAGTTTATCATCAGTTGATGATACTATTAATGATACTATTACAGTTCAAAATGGAACAAGAGTCTTAAGTATTGGTAATAATACAATAATAGTTGATAGACCAATTGTTTCAACTTCAGCTCAAGGAGTATCAAATCAAAATCCTGTAAAAGGTGCGTTTACATTCACTCATGAGAGATTCTTCTTTACTGGTTGTGTACGTGGGTTCAGTGGTATTACAGGATATAATGTTGGAATATCATCGTCATTACTTGATATTAACAGAGAGAGTTTAAAATTTGAAGAAACAAAATCATCATCTCACTTAAAAGATTCGACTATAGTTAATCTTTCAGTATTATTCATTCAAGAATTTTTTAAAAAATTAAAGAAAACATTTTTACCAGGATTAGAAAATCAAACTTTTACATCTGATTTGGATGTAGGAAACTTTATAAAATTTTCACGTTCATTCTATCAATCAAAAGGTATAGAGGAATCTATAAAAATTTTATTTAAAGTATTATTTGGTGTTGAGGCGACAATCTTAGATCTTGAAGGAAATCTTATAAAACCATCATCTGCAGAGTTCATAAGAAGAGAAGTAATTGTAGCAGATTTAATTACACCAACAGGACAACCATCAAATTTAGTTGGACAAACCATTTTTAAATCAACAGATATTGAAACAAATGGTTCAGTTTCAGAAGTTGAAATATTAAGAAGAGGTGGTAAAAGTTTCTATAAAATTTCTCTATTTGTCGGATATAGTGACCGTGATTTGATTCAAGGTGTGTTTACAATACCTGGTAAAACAAAATCACTAGAAGATGTATCAATTGGTTCATCAATTATTTCAGTTGATTCAACTGTTGGATTTGCAAAAACTGGAACATTAATTAGTGGTTCTAATAATCAAATTGATTATACTTCAAAAACAGTTAATCAATTTTTTGGTTGTTCTGGAGTAAAATCTCTTATAAGTGCTGCTGATGATATAAGAACTAATGAAACAATATTTGGTTATGAAAATGGAGATTTATCAAAAAGAATAGATTTAAGAATTACAGGAGTTTTAAATGAATTAGTTCCAATATCTGATATTAATTTAGTAGAAGAAGGTGAAAACGTTTTTGTAAAAAATGTTGGTGAAAAAATACAAAATGACTCTTTAAATTATAAGCAAATATTTGCAAATTCTTGGATTTATAATACAAGTTCAAGATTTAATGTTGGTGTAGATAGTTCTAATTTTATTTTAGAGCAAGATATTGATAAAGCATTTTTAAAAGTAGGTGATACTTTTGATATTTTAAACAGAAATGAGCAAGTGGGTGTTGGTAGTGGTACAATTGACACTATTACGTTTGGTACCCACACAATTTCATCAGTTAACATTGCTGGATTTACACAAAACCCAAATCAACTTTATGATATTCGTCGTAGAATTGAAAAGGTATCAAGTTCAGGTGTGCCTTTAGAAAATGGTAATGATAAAATTATTGGTAATGTATTAAATGTTTATGTTGATGGTGAAACGGATGGATATGTCGCCTCTAACTCGCTACCAACTTATGATATAACTGCAAATGTCATAGAAGAGGTATTAGTTGGAAGCACAGATAATGGATTAGAGGGAAGAAATCCATTAGATGGAAATTATTCAATTATTTCATTTGAACCACCACCCAATTCAGACATAAAATTTATTCAGGGTGATCAAGTTGTATATAAACCAGATGGTCCTAATCTAGGGGGATTAGAGACTGGTAGATCATATTTTGTTGATCCTGTTGTACCAGGTCCAAATCAAAATAAATCAAAAATTAAATTATATAATTCATTATCACAAATTGGAACTGCAAGCACTGTTCAAATTACCGCAGGTGTATCAACAACTACGAATCATAGATTTATTCTTAAAAAGCATGAGAGTGCGGTATTAAAAGCTGATAGAATATTAAGAAAATTTCCTTTAAATCAAAATTTATTTGTCCCATCAAAACAAGAAAAGACATCTACAGAGATTGGTATTTTAATTAATGGTGTTCAATTAAGATCTCCTATTTCGGACGATCAAATTTTCTTTGGTCCATTAGAATCAATTGATTTACTTAATGGTGGAGAGGGTTATGACATAATTAACCCACCAATTATAGGAATCCAAACCAGTTCAGGTGGAGTTGCTGCAACAGCAGATCCTATTATACAAGGTTCAGTTAAATCTGTATTTGTAGATCCTCAAAATTTTGATGTGGCAGAGGTTACAAATATCTCATTAACTGGTGGAAATGGAAGAGGATGTATTTTGCAACCTATATTAGGTGAGAGAGATCGTTTTATTAGTTTTGATAGTAGAAATATTGTTTTTGGTGGTGGTGTAGATATTAATGATGAAACGATTACATTTTTAACTGAGCATAATTTAGAAAATGGTCAATTAGTATATTATAATTCAAATGGTAATACACCTATTGGTATTGGTCCAGCATATAATGCATTAAACACTGTCACAGACACTTTATCTGATGGAGATCCTTACTTTGTAAGAGTTGTCAATCCAAAAACTGTAAGAATTTTCAATACTAAAGTAGATGCAGTATTTGGAACCACTGGAATAAACACAGTTGGATTATCCACTGATACATCGGCAAGTGGTATTCATAGATTTAGAACCGAAACAAAGAAAACATTAATCACAGTCAAAGTATTAAATGAAGGTTCAGGATATACTTACAGAAAATTAAAAGTTAAGCCAACAGGAATTACAACATCATCTGATACTGTAAACTATAAAAATCATGGATTTTCTAGTGGAGAAATAGTAGAGTATTCAACCGAAACAACTGCAATTCAAGGTATGAGCACCACCACATCATATCTTGTCAAAAAATTAGATGATGATTCTTTTAAATTAGCAGAGGCTGGTATAGGTGGAACTTCTACAACTAATTTTGACAGAGGTAATTTTGTAAACTTTAAATCTAATGGTACAGGATTCCAAATATTTGAATATCCAAAAATAAAAGTAAATATTAATGTATCTTATGGATCAACAGTTACTGGAGATATTATTATTACTCCAGTTGTAACAGGTAACTTAATTGGTGCATATTTAAGTGAGGAAGGAACAAAATATGGTTCCGTGACTCTTAATAAAGAAGTTACCCCTAAAATAACAATTATTAATGGTGAGAAAGCAGAATTAAAACCAGTTATTATTGATGGTAGAATTATCGATGTAAATGTTGTTAACAGAGGAAGAGACTATAATTCAGATCCTGAGTTAAGAGTAATTACCGCAGGAGAGGGTGCAGGTGCAGTTGTAAGACCAGTTGTAGAAAATGGTCAAATCATAGATGCTATAGTAACGAATGGTGGTATTGGGTATGACCCTTCAACTACAGAGGTAAGAGCATTTTCAAGAGGTGTAAGAGGTTCATTTGGTGCTAGAGTAAGAGCACTCACCTTAAACAGCACAAAAAGATTTGGTGACTCTTTATTAACTACAAAAGGAGATGCTCTGACATTTGGTGTTCTGAGTTATTCTCAAGATATTGCGAAAAAATTTGAAAATACATTTACAGAAACTGGTTCTAATCAATTTAATCAAATTACAGGTCACTCACCTATTATAGGTTGGGCATATGATGGTAATCCGATATATGGTCCGTTTGGATATTCAAAAGCAGATGATATTAACTCACCTTTAAAAATAATTTCTACATCATACGTTACTGATATTACCTCAGTACCAGATAGACCTTCTGGATATGAGGCAGGATTTTTTGTTGAAGATCATAAATTTAATAATTCAGGTGATCTTGATATACACAACGGTAGATTCTGTAAAACACCTGAATTTCCAAATGGTATATATGCATACTTTACATCAGTTGGACTAGGGACAAATACTAATAGATTAGAGGGTGTTTATCCTTACTTTATTGGTAATACTTATAGATCTCCATTTATTAGTGAAAATCAAACATTAGATCAAAACTTTGATTTTAATAGCACTAATTTAAGAAGGAATACTTTCCCTTATGCAGTTGATGAACCAAGTTCAGATAATGATTTTATTATTGAATCTTATGAAGATGTAAGACAACTTACAAAGATAGAATCTGTAAATACAGGAACGGTGGATTCACTAACAATATTAAGTGGTGGTGAGGGATATAAAGTTGGTGATTTTACAATATTTGATGATACAAATACAAACGGATCAGGTTTTAGAGCAGAGGTAAGTGAAATCGTAGGTTTAGGAGTATCACGTATTGATACAACGACAACCACATTTGAGAATGCTGTATTTGAATGGAAATCTGGAAATGAGGTAGTAGCAAAATATTTACCATTTATCGAGGTTAATAATGGGGATAATGTTACAATATCTGGGTTTAGTAGTTCTATTTTAAATTTAGGTGGTACATATAAGGTTGGTGTTACAACTCATAGAACATCTCTAGAACAAGCCATGCTTGTATCAAATGGAGCAGTAATACAAGATGTTCATTTATCACAAATACCTAATACAGTAGCGATAGGTGGTTCAATAAGAGTTGGTTCAGGAAATACTTCTGATACTGAAATGTTAAAAGTTTTGGATATTTTTGATCAGACAAGAGTTGTAAGGGTATTGAGAAATATAGGTATCGCACATACTCGTGGTTCAAATGTAGATATTTTAACTAATGAAATATCGATTCCTGCAAAAACAAATAAATTTGTTTCGGTAGCAGATGATATAGTATATTTTAATGGACCACAGTCGGTTGGAGTTGGAACAACTTCTGGAGGAGCAATAGAAGTTGAGACGGTTGTTGGTAATATTAAAAAGATGATATCAATACCGACAAGGACAATTCGTATTCCTAATCACCCATTTAAAACAGGTCAAGCACTTATTTTAAATAAAAGAGCAGGTGCATTAAGATTTGATGTTGGAACAACACCAAATGTTACACAATTTAAATTACCACTATTAGGTCAAAATTCTACTGAAGTTTTTGTAATTAATAAAGGTCCTGACAATATTGGATTAGTTACAACGAGAGTGGGAATAGGTAGCACTGGTGAGGGTCTATTCTTCTATAGTAAGGGATCTGTTACAGGTATAAATTCAGGTTCATACTTCTTTGAATCTCAGAAAGAAAAATTAACTGGTGATATTGATAAAGTCGTTACAACTGTTTCAACAAATGTATCTGCAGCAAATACAACGACACATAATTTAAAAAATAATGACATAGTTACATTAAATGTTGTGCCTAATATATCTGTTGGTATAGGAACAACTACACCAGTTTCTGTCATATACAATTCTGAATTTGATAAACTAATCGTAAATCCAGTGTCATTTACAAGTTCTAATGTTGGAACTAATGAAATTGAAATCACTGATCATAATTTTAAAACTGGTGATAAAGTATTTTATGATGGTGGTGCGACAGGAATCGAAACTGGTGCTTACTTTATATACGAAATTAATAGTTCTAAGTTTAACTTAGTTCAAACAATCATAGATTTAAATTCAGACCCTGTTAGAATTGTACCCATCACAGCAAATACTGGTGGAAATCAAACAATTGGTTTAATTAATCCGAGAATAGATGTAGTTAGAAATTCTAAATTAAAATTTGGTTTATCAAATACTTCATTAGCGGGATTTGATTTTAAAATATTCTATGATAAAAATTTAACAAATGAATATTTTAGTTCACAAGATTCAAGTTCATTTAATGTAGGGACAGCTGGAACTATTGGAATAGGAACAAATAACACAGATCCAGATGGTGCAAGTCTTGAGATTAATTATTCTGAATCAACACCTGGTAGATTATTCTATGGTTTAACTAAGGGTGGATTTATAAGCACTGCAGATACAGAGGTATCAAATTATTCAGAAATAAGATTTATTAACAGTAAATATAATGGTGAGTATCAAATTTCAAATGTTAGTGATGATACATTTGATGTTTCACCTACAGTTCCTGAATTTTCCTCTTATACATCAGAACAGTGTGATATCTTAGAATATTCAACACAATCAAAAGATGTTATTGGAGCGATTAAAAAACTTGATATTATTTCCTCTGGATTTAATTATAAGAAATTACCTAAATTTAGAACTGTATCAAGTGTAAGTGGAAATAATGCAAATATTATTCCATCATCTAGAACAATTGGTAGAATTAAAAAGGTTAGAATTGCTGATATTGGATATGAATATTCTGCTGATAAAACACTTAGTCCTGAAGCATTTGTATCTCCAGTTCTTAATTTAGACAATTTAGATGTTATCTCTAATGTTGAAATACTGAGTGGCGGTAATAAGTATGTTTCACCACCAAAATTAATCGTATTTAACCCAGTATCTAATACTGTTGTTGATTCTCAATCTTTATTAGCAAAAGCACCTAATCAAACTGTATCTAAAGTTGATATAGTTGCAGATATAAGTGGATTGGAATCTGTTGTACATAAGATTGTTGCGATTAATAATACGAATGGTATAGGTATTAATTCAGTTCAAACTAGTAATTCAGGGGTTGTCACTTGTTTCTTAGAAACACCAATTAATAATTTCAATATTCAACCATTTGCAAAAGGAGATGAAATATTTGTTGAAGGTATTCAAAGAGTTGGTGAAAGTGGTATAACAACACAAGGAGGTATATCTACAACCACAACTGTAGAGGGTGAAGGGTTTAACTCAGAAAATCATAATTATAGTTTCTTTAATGTTGATGATTATATTGTAGGAGTACAAAATATATTAAAATTCAGTGTTGCTGGAGTTACAACAAACGCTGGAATCGCTAAGACTTTCCAATCAGGTTATGCCTCATTAATCAATAGAAAAGATTTGCCAGTCATTCAACCAATTCAAACTAGAGGTGTGTTTGAAGTAAATGAATCTCTTATTGTTGATAATACCATAACAGATTTAAAGGTAACTGAAATAAGAGAGGATTATATAAAAATTGATGGTAAATTCAGAGTCAAAAAAGGAGATATTATAAGAGGAGATGTTACTAACGTCGCAGCTCAAATTACTAATATTATAGGTAATGCAGCTCAATTTAATACTAATTATTCAAATAGGCAAGAATATGGTTGGCTTGATAATATTGGTAAATTAAATGAAGATGTTCAAGTTACTCCTAATAATGATTATTATCAAAATCTATCATATTCAGTAAAGAGTACAGTTGAGTGGGATAAATTCGTAAACTCAGTAAATAGTTTAGTTCATCCCTCTGGATTGAAAAATTTTGCAGATACTGCGATTGTATCACAAACAAATGTTGGAATTGGAACATCTTTAGACTCAAATCAATTAATAGTTTTAGATGTATTAAATGTTTTAGAATTGAATGATAAACAAAGAGTTGATGCTATTAATAATTTTGATGTGGTTAGGGATTTTGATACCCTTGAAAATGAAACAAAATCTAAATTTTTAACATTTAAAACTCGTAATTTAACTGATTTTACAAGATGTAAAACTAATAGAGTTTTATTGCATGATGATATCAGCGATACTTTTTCAAGTGATGGTTTTGAATCTAATAGTACAGTCATCGAACCATTAAAAACTGATATTGCAAAATATTTAATACAAATTGTAGATCCTGATACATCAGATACACAGTTTAATGAATTGGTAATATTAACAACAGAAAAAAATGCTCTTCTATTCGATAAATCAGAAAATTTCACATCTGTTAAATTAGGAGATTATAGCACTCAAATTTTGAATAGTGGAACTAAAAATCTAGTATTTACTCCCACTGAACCATTTACAAAAGATCATGATATTAAAATAATTAAAACTGAATTTAATACTGATTTAATTGGTATTAATACTACTGCTATTGGTAATATTAATCTCACAGGTGTAAATGTAGGTATTGGTAGTACAACAGTTGGAATTACAACAAATACAATTGTAGAATATTCAAAAACTAATTTTAATTCACTCTATGCAAGCATCTTTGTACAAGATTCTGTTACAAAGGAAGTAAATTATAGTGAGGTTATCGTTGATTTTGATGGTAGTGATACAACGATTGCAGAGACTTATGTTGATACACAACCAGGTGTAAGTAATAGTATTGTTGGAATAATAACAGCTAAATTTGAAAATAATTTAATTAAATTACAGTGTGAGAATGATAGAGTCAATACATTAGATGTAAGAGCAAATATTGTTGGATTAGGTACAACGACAACAGGTATTAGCACATTCAGATACCTAGTTGCAGGACAACCAGAGGGTACAGAGAGAAGTGCTAGATACGAATCTGGATATGCTACAGGAACATCAAGCACAATTACATTTGCCACACTGAATAAAAATATTGATAGTTCTGCTAAATCCATAGTCAGAGTATCATGTGGGGAAACATCAGCAGTTCATCAAATTATAGCGTTAAGAGATGCTGATGATATATTAACTGTTCAATATCCCTTTGTATCTGCTGGTTCAACAACTGGTATTGGAACGTTTGGTGGTGAAATTAGTGGTGATGATATAAATTTAAGATTTTATCCTGATGCTGAGTTTAATTCATTAATCGAAGTACAATCATTCAATCAAATTTTATATACTTCAAGTGATTTTGATAATGAACCACCTAAATTGACATATGGAACTGTCGATCAAAGAGTATTCTTATCAACTTATGATGGTGCATCTGGTCTCAGAGCAAATAAAAAAGATTTTGAATTAAAACATGAAGGAACTCCAATATATTCAAAAACATTTAACCCTTCAAACACCACAGGTCTTGCAAAAACCACAGGTATATTTACAATTCCAAATCACTTCTTTAACACAAATGAACAATTAGTTTACAAACCAGATTCAACATTTATAGGTATTGCTGGAACTGCGGTGTCTATAGGAAGCACTCAAAATATAGCAGGTATTGTAACTGACCAACTACCAAGCACAGTTTTTGTAAAAGTCATAGATGAGAATCAATTCCAATTATTTACAAGACCTGAATATGTAAGTTCAGGAGCAGCAGTTACATTTACTGGTAATGGTGGAGGTAATGCTCACAAATTATCCATGACAAAACCTCTAACCAAAACAATAATTGGATTAGATGGTGTTGTCCAAACACCAATTAATTTTACCAACTTAGCATTCTCGTTAGGTGTATTTGATGGTTTTACTCATAACAGTAATATTGGTATCGGACTTTCACAATTTGTATTAAGTGGTATTAGTTCCATTCAACCTAGAGATTTCTTAAAAATTAACGATGAATATGTATTAGTAACTGAGGTTGGTTTCTCTAGTACTCCACAAGGCATAATAAATGATGCAACTGATGTATCTCTTGGAATATCAACATTACCTGTTGTAAAGGTTCGTAGAGGTCAATTAGGAATAGCAGCAACCTCACATGTTGCTAATGATCCAGTTCAACTTCATAGAGGTTCATTCAATATAGTTGAAAGTAAAGTATTTTTTGCTGAACCACCTAAAGGTAATGCAAGGTCAAGAAGAGATGAGACAAATTTACCATTTGTAAGATCTAAGTTTAGTGGTAGAACTTTCCTTAGAAGTGATTATACAACTAATATGTTATTTGATGATTTATCAGATAATTTTACAGGTATTGGAAAAACTTATACCCTAACTGTGGGTGGTGCTAATACATCTGCAGGTGTGGGAGTTGGAAATGGTGTTCTATTCATTAATGGAATATTCCAAACACCTAAAACTGTCAATAATACTGGTAATAATTATGAGTTTAGTTCTGATCCAATTGCAGGAATTTCAACTGTAGAATTTACAGGTATTACATCAACAAATGGAGATCTTATTGTATCAGAATTTGATATTAATCAGAATCAGGTTCCAAGAGGTGGTTTAATTGTTTCATTAGGTTCAACACCTGGTCTTGGATATGCACCTTTACAAGGAGCAAAAGTTAAGGCATTTAAAAATGCATCTGGTGGTATTACAAGCGTTGTTGGTATTGCAACCTCTTCAGGATTTAACCTTGGTATTCAAACTGCTGCGTATGATAACATAACTGGAATTATTACAGTCACCACTGATATAGTTCATGGATTTGGTTTAGAAAGACCAAATATGGTTAAATTAAACAATTTAAACTTTAATATAACAGGTGTTGGAGCAACACTGTTTG
>Ga0163110_10000649_pt1 | contig 16677 bp, 11 predicted proteins | sample CRUFie1St17metaG_FD_108703 | JGI IMG/M metagenome (GOLD analysis project Ga0163110, IMG submission 108703) | Marine microbial communities from the Costa Rica Dome - CRUD Field 142mm St17 metaG | ecosystem: Environmental > Aquatic > Marine > Oceanic > Photic zone | place: Costa Rica: the Eastern...
AAAGAACTTTGCTAAGAAGTCAATTCCAGAGCCTCCTATCCAGCCGAACATCATTCCAAGTGCTGCCAGGTTATTTCTTTGATCGTAGTCCTTAGAAAGTTCTGGAGCCAACGCTGCACGAGGAACTTCAAAGAGAGTCATTGAGATGCGTAAAACAAACAACAAGCCCACTAGCTTCCAGAACAAATTTGGGTCTCCTGGTTCTGGTCCAGCGATAATATAGTAATAAGAAAGGGCAAAAGGTATTATTGAAAAATATAAAAAAGGATGCCTCCTTCCATATTTTGTTTGAGTTCGATCAGACCAAATACCTATTAAAGGATCAGATATAGCATCGATCATAAGTGCTATGAAAAAGGCGATGGATACAGTCATTGCATCCATTCCAAGAACTTGGTTGTAGTAAATTAATAGAAAACTTCCAAGAAGATTATTTTTTATACCTACGGAGATCGATCCAAAACCATAAAAGAACTGTGTGGACTTAGATGCCCTTTGTGCTACTAAAGAAGATTCTCCCATAATCTAATATTACTAATATAACGTTATATTTATATATGAAAAGGAAATAAATAAATAGCTGAATTTAAAACAAAAAAGAACTATCCTAATGGTAAAAGGATAAATTATGGCAAGATTACAAGATAAAGTAGCAATAATTACAGGAGCAGGACGAGGCATAGGAAGAGAGATAAGTCTGTACCTTGCCTCAGAGGGAGCAAGAATAGTAGTTAATGATTTAGGCGGTGATAGAGACGGAAGTGGAGAGGGAAAAGTTGCAGATCAGGTAGTGGAAGAAATAAAGTCTTCAGGCGGTGAGGCGGTAGCGAACTACGACTCAGTAGGTACTGTTGAAGGCGGCCAGAATATATTCAATACAGCAATAGACAATTTTGGGCGTGCCGACATTTTAGTAAATAATGCTGGTGTTCTAAGAGATAGAACACTATACAACATGGAAGAATCTGACTGGGATGTAATAATGGAAGTGCATTTAAAAGGTCATTACAATTGTACAAGACCTTTTGTTAGATACATCAAAGACAATAATGCTCCAGATTGTCGAATAATCAATATGTCCTCGGTTTCAGGTCTTTTTGGTAACTTTGGGCAAGTAAATTATGGTGCAGCAAAAGAAGGTATTGCAGGTTTTACCAGATCGCTTGCTCTAGAAGTTGCTAAATATAAATGCACTGTGAATACCATATCTCCAGGAGCAGCAACGAGGTTGACGATTGACCTGATTGAAGCGGCAGGAAGAAAATACGATGAGAATGATTGGACGCAAGGTCCAGAACAAATAGCACCCGTTGTGGCGTGGCTATGTACTACTGAAGCAAGTGAGGTTACCTCACAAATTATTCATTCTCAGGGTGGTATATTAGGAATCATGCAACAGCCTGCAATAATTCAATCTTTTACAACTGATAATTTATGGACTTTAGATCAATTAGATCAACTTATTCCTGAATTAGTAGAATCAAAGAAGTTTCATGATCAAGAAGTCGAAGAAAAAGGAGCGCCAAAGAAAGTCTAATTAACCGAGCCAAACTGACGTCGTCTCTCTAATATCACTAGCTGAAGCGCCAACTTCAAATACATACTCTGCAGGTTCAACTTGCCAAGTATTACTCTCGGTACTCCAGAAAGATAAATCTCGTTCAGATAGCTCAAAAATTAATTTCTTTGTCTCTCCAGGTTCCAGAGAGACCTTTTCAAATTTTTTAAGTTCTTTATCAGCTCTTTCAATGTTTGAATTAGATACACTGACATAACCCTGAACAATTTCCTTTCCAGACATGATTCCAGAATTTGTAATGTCTATTTCAAAAGCTGCAACTGAAGATGTTCCTTTTGGCGGTACTGCTCTCAAGTTTGAGTATTCAAAAGAAGTATAAGAAAGACCGTGTCCGAAAGGAAAAAGGGGCTCAATATTTTCACGGTCATACCATCTGTAGCCAATGAAAAGTCCTTCCTCATAGTCCATTTGGAGATCTTCACCAGGATAAGTTGCGAATGCTGGGGTATCGGAGATTGTTTTTGGAAATGTTGTCGGAAGCTTTCCTGATGGATTCACCTCCCCAAAAATTATGTCTGAGAGAGAATTACCGAACTCTTGGCCTGGAAACCAGCTTTGTAAAATAGCATTTGCTTCATTATGCCATGGCATCTCGCATGGCGAACCTGTATTCAGCACTACTACGGTATTTTTATTGACTTCACAGATATTCTTAATCAACTCGTCCTGATTTGAAGGTAATTCAAGAGAAGCCCTATCATTTCCTTCAGTTTCCCAATCAGAGTTTGTTCCAACAATTAATATGACCGCATCTGACTGCTTTGCAAGAGAGATTGCTTCCTCCATTAGATCATGTTGATCAGGCACTTGCATGCCTATTTGAACGGCAGGAAATCTACCTTCCCATTTGTATTCTACTTCTATGAAATATGATTCTCCTTTTTGAAATGTAACTGTATTTCTTTTAGGAGATGAGCCCATACCAAAGAAAGCATCTCCAGGATCTTGCGAAGTCCAATTATCTATTAAATTCTCGCCATTAATAGATAAGCGGGAGGGTCCTATGCTAAAGATTTCGAATTCATATTCGCCTGTGAATTCAGGTTCAATTTCGCCAGCGAAACGAACGCTCAGAGAGGGTCTTTTTGATTGTGCAACAATATCCAAGCCAAAACCGCCCATGGCCCAAAATTTATTACCCTTGAGAATTTTTGTTTCAATAGGTTCTCCTTCAAATTCTTGACCATCAAAAAAATCTACCTTAAATCCATCATTCTCTTTGAATAATTCAGTGGGTATTGCAGGTAAGAACTTATAAGTATGACAACCTTTCGCATAGCTTACTTGGATATTACCATCTAAATTCGACTTAATTCCTTCAAGAGGGTGAACTACATAATGTGGATTAAGTGATGCACTCCCTCCACCTAAATATTGACCTTTCAAAGCATTGGGCCCAATTACTGCAAGCTTGTTAATTTTACTTTTTTCAAGCGGCAAAACATCGTTGTTTTTTAGAAGAACCATGCCTTCAGACCCTGTTTTTCTAATAAGAAGCCTGTCTGATTCTAAATCGTTACCCTCTTCCTTTCTTTCTTCGGGATTATCAAGCCTTCCAGTGAAGTCAGCTATCCTTAAAATCCGCCTAACCTTATCATCAACGGTTTCCTCTTTAACCTTACCGTCATTCACTGCTTTCACGAGATTTTCACCCCAACTTCTTGCAGGACCTGGCATTTCACAATCTAGCCCTCCGTTTGCATTACCAATCGTATCTTGAGCTGCGCCCCAGTCACTAACGACATAACCTGGGAAATTCCATTCTTCCTTAAGAATCTTGTTGAGTATTTCATCATGGGATGAACAATAAATATTATTTAGTCTGTTGTAAGCGGACATCACTGATAAAGAGCCTGCTTTGACTCCCATCTCAAAAGGCAAAAGATACATCTCTCTCAATGTTCTTTCATCAATATTAGAACTTACAAAATGTCTTTGATATTCAGTATCGTTTCCCACAAAGTGTTTCAAGCAAGCAGAAACTCCGACAGACTGTACTCCGGTAACATAGCTAGAAGCTAGTTCGCCAGTCAATACCGGATCTTCTGAATAACATTCAAAATGCCTTCCTCCAAGGGGATGCCTATGTAAGTTGATTGTTGGTCCAAGTAAGACATCGGCATCTTTACTCTTAGCCTCAATTCCAATTGCTTTGGCAATTTGCTCAACAACATCTTTATCCCATGTTGATGAGAGACAAGATGCACTTGGAAAACAAGCAGATGTAGCACCTGAAACAGAGTCTCCCCTTGCTCCAATTGGACCATCGGTCATCTTAACCCTCGGAATGTTTAATCTGGGAACTGCAGTTGTATGCCATGCTGTTGAACCCGAAAGCATAGAAACTTTTTCTTCAAGCGTGAGTTCGCTTATCAATTTTTCAATTCTATCCATAGAAATAAAAAATTCTTAAGAGTAGTCTCTTTTTTTATAAATTGAATTTCTTGGTCTTGAAAAAACCTTTCTTACCATTGGCTCAAAAGCTTCGATTGGCATATTGTCATATTCAGGATCAAAAGAATTCTGATCATACTTTGCACAAAACTCAGCACAGGCGTGCCAATATGGGCTATCTTTGAACTCATCCCTCATGTTTTTATCAAGGCCTAAATGTTCAAAAAAGTAATATCCTTGAAAAATGCCATGATGTTTAACAATCCAATAATTTTCTTCAGAAACGAATGGTTCCAGCATTGTAGCAGCTAGATCGGCATGATTAGCTGAAGCTATGGTATCACCTATATCATGCAGTAGAGCACAAACGACGTATTCATCATCTTTTCCATCTCTATAAGCTCTTGTTGCGGTTTGAAGGCAATGGGTAAAGCGATCAACTGCGAAACCACCTGTATCACCTTTCAATATCGCTAAATGATCAAGAATTCTATCGGGTAGTGTGCTCGCGAATTCAGAAGCATGTTCGCCAATGATTGCATAATCTTCAGCTGTGCCATTTAACATTTCTGTAAAAGTTGCTTGTTTTGCCATAAAACCCTCCCGTAGCAACCATTATTATGACTTAATATGATTAATTTTTATACCGATAACATCCAGTTTTCTATTTTTTTTCCTTTAGGATCGATTAATACTCCTGGATTCATTATTCCCTTGGGATCTAACGTTGCTTTTGTAGATTTTAAAACTTCCCTGAATAGTTCTGGACTCTGTTTATCGTACCCATAAGGTCTGTGATCTCTGCCAACTGCGTGATGATGAGTTACTGTACCTTGCTTAGAAACACAGATCTCATTAGTTGCTAGCTTTATGTCCTTCCAAACATCTATCATTGTTTTTGGTGTTGCAAAAGCTCCAAAGGTAAAATAAGGAGCAAGGCCATCGGGGTAACTGTGTGTAATTCTGCAAGTCACTAAAGAAGGCTTGCCAGTAATTTTCAAAATTTCTTTTGAAGTAAGTTCTTTCACTTCACTTATAAAATCTGAAGCTCTGTCCCAAGTTATAGAGGTTTCAAAAGTATCTTGAATTATCCCTCTTCTTGTAAAGCTCTCTCTAAGATATGGAGCCCTTATGAAGCTATTTCGCCAATTGCCAGAGGAGCCACTTCTATGAGCTTCTGGAGTTTGTGGAGATCTTTCATACATACCATTATTCATATCAGCTAATTCCAGCGCTCTATCTAAAGAGTAAGATTTATCATGATCAGCAGACTCGAAAGCGAGTATTAATAAATGTTTTGTACCATCACCAGCTCCATTGAAAAGTGCTTCATTTGAATCTAGTAAACGACAATTTGATGGAAATAGTCCTGATTGACTTATCTCCTTAAGAGCATTCAATGAATCGTCGTATTTTTCAAATTCCACGGTAGTTGATGATCTAAAGGTTGGTCTATCTTGTAAGCGCATAGAAGCCTCGGTAATGATTCCCATAATTCCCTCAGATCCAATGGCTAATCTATCTGGACTTGGTCCAGCACCAGATCCTGGTAACCTTCTTGTCTGGTATATTCCCGATGGGGTAATCATTTTCAATGATTCAACAAAATCATCTATGTGAGTATACAAAGTTGCGTAATGTCCTCCGGATCTCGTAGCTATCCAACCTCCTAGTGTGGAAAATTCAAAACTTTGAGGATAATGTCTCATTGTTAAGTCATGCTTTTTGAGTTGTGATTCTAATTCTGGCCCTAAAATACCTCCTTGTATAAGTGCCGTGCGACTCTCTTTATCAATATCAATAATTGAATTCAGATTTTTCATGTCCAGAGAAACGACTCCTTTGTAGTCATCTCCAACATTCGTCTCAACTCCTCCACAGACACTAGATCCTCCTCCATAAGGAATAACAGCAACATCATTTGAAGATGCCCAATCCAAAATATTTGTTATATCTCCCTCTGATTTGGGAAAACAAACTAGATCAGGTGGAGAATCAAATTCACCAAGAAGAGATCTGGCTGAATCAGGAAATGATTTTCCGTAAGAGTGATTTAACCTTTCCATTTTTTCGTCCGTAAAGAGAGACATTAAATTTTTTGGAGACTTTATCTTTGGCTTTTGAATTTCGATCTCATCAACTTCAGGAATTTTTATTCTATCAACCTCATCAAGACTGAAGGTACTAGCGATTCTTTTATCGATCTTTTTTTCTTCTTCTTCGCTAAGAAGTTCATCTGCATATCCCCAGCCCCAAAATTTTCTTACTCGCATAACCGTCTCCTTTTGGAAATCTTATAATGCAACTTAATGAACAGTAAAGAAGAACTGATGTTAGAATATTGAATTTAATTTATAAGTTATGGCAAAAAAATACGAAAACTATTCAGTGGGAGACAATCTTTTTAGACAAAGCAGTGCCTATTCTGCATGGACTAATGATCTTCTAAAAAAGCTTGTTGCAGGAAAAACAATTATTCAACCTAATGAATCAACTGGAGGACATCGTCTGATTGAATCTGAGGTTGTCTATATCTTTCTATCTGGTACAGGGCAAATGGAAGTGATTGAATATTCCAATCATGAAGCGGGTCATGGAACTAATCCAAGTTTTGGGATAGAACATAAAGCAGATTTATCAATCTCATCGGGTGATATAGTTTTGGCGGAAGAAGGCGACTATATAAAAGTCAAAAACTCGTCTGATCAAGAACAGCTTACTTACTTGAGAATCTTTGACAGTGAGGGTGCAAGAAAGTAAAAAAAATCCCCACTGTTAAGTGGGGATCCGAAAAGCGTATCTCAACTACTTTTCAACTAACTGTTAAAACTGTTAGCCGGAACCGGGATAACCCGTGTCAGAAGGCTACTCCTGTTGTTCCTCTTCTAAAATAAATACTAATAGTGATCACCTCCTGTAGAGGGTAACAAAGATCCACAAATTCAATCCCCCTCGTGTTAAATTGAATGTGGGACACCTGGTAAAAGAATAACAATAAATATCTTTTTATAAAAGTATTTCAAGAAGATTATTTTAAATTTAACCAGGACATTTCATCACTTGTTAAGCTTATTTTTGAAGCATTTAATGAACTTTCTGTTTCAAAGAAATTCCTTGGACCTATCAAAGGAAAAGATGGAAACTCCTGGTTTAAAACAAAGGCTAAAGCTAGTTGAATTGGGTCGACACCTTTTTTTGAAGCAAGATCAAAACATCTTTTGCGTCTCTCCAGATTATCATCACTTCTCCAGACCCTATCTTGTTCCTCTTTGTTTGGATCAGCAACATGTGCTAAACCGCTAAATTCTTGAGAGTCTAAAAAGAATCCACGCGCTTGGCTGGACCAAGGAAAGATTGCTACTTGGTTTGTTTCAAGATAATCAACATAATCATCTTCCGAACAGCTGAAGCATCCAGGCCAAACTGGATTGTTCATTCGAGCTAGACTAAAGTTATTGCTTAAAACTGTGAAAGGCTCTTTTCCTTTAGATTTTGCGTATTCGTTTGCTTCTCGAAATCTAGCTAATGACCAATTGGATGCTCCGAATGCTTTTATTAGCCCCTCGTCTTTAAGAGTATTAAGCTCATCAATAAATCCCGCTACTGGCAAAGATTCGTTGTCTCTGTGCAAACAATAAATATCAAGGTACGAGGTGGACATTCGAGACAAAGTCTCTTCCAATTGAGGTCTTATTTTTTCTGGTGAACAGTCAGGGGTATGGGCCCCTTTACCAAGCACTACCACCTCTTCCCTTAGCTTTCTAGATGCGATCCAACTACCTAAATAGTAGTCACTTTTTCCATTGTTATATATGTATGCAGTATCAAATACATTTCCTCCTTTCTTATAAAAATGATCAAACATGGCGAAAGCATGATTTGTATCTGACTGGTTATCACAACCAAAAACTATTCTTGAAAGCTCCTTGTCTAAACCAGGAATTTTTAAGGATGGTAAGGTTTCTCTTTTCGAAACTTCTTGAACAATGGGAATTCTTCTTTTTTCGCCTCTATCGTCGTCATAAACGACCTTCAAATCTTTTCGCCAACTATCTAGAGCAATCATATTCCCATGAGAATCGTTATGTGGAAGCAAATATGATTCAATTACCTGGTTTTTCAAACATTCAGAGAAATGGTCTATTTCAATAGCATATATCCCCTTCTCAGTTTCGATATCTACCAACTCATTTTCCCCATTTTGATTTTGTATTTTTATTTGTGATTTTCTATCAGTGAATTCTCCACAATGCCAGGGTTGATTGATAAAAATCGTGACCTTGCCATCAGAAATCTGGACATCACTATTAGTTTGCGTATTTGTGGCTGATTTAATTTCCGCAGTTGAGCCGTCTTCAAAAACCAATGAAGCCGAAGCATTTAAATCTATTTTTTGATTGTTTAACTCTCCATGGGCTTCTATGGAAATAGGATTCATAAAATTGAGATTATTAACTGCACCTACTGCATGTCGAGAAATAGAAAGTGGATAACAGCCTATGTCTAAAATGGAGCCGCCACCAAGTTCCCTATTTACAAGTCTATGGGATTCAGGAACATCTACTGAGAAACAAAATTCAGCTTTTATTTGCAATGGTCCCTTCATGTTTTCGCTTATAAGTTCCATTACTCTTTGAGTTTGGGGATGCATTTTGTACATAAATGCTTCCATCAAAAGCGTTTTGTTTTTTCTAGAAAGATCAATTAATGCCATAGTCTCAGTAGCATTTATTGTCATAGGCTTTTCACAAAGAACAGGTTTCTTATTAATAAGACATTTTGCAGACAATTCAAAGTGACTAGTGTGTGGTGTTGCAACATAAATAGCATCTATTTCGTCCATAGATATCAGATTGTCATAACCTTCAATTGCTTTGCATCGGTAAGATTGAGAAAATTCTTCAGCTCTATTAAGACTATTGCTTGCTACAGCATATAATTCTCCGTCAGTCTCATTTAAAGCCTTAGCAAAGGCTTTGGCTATGGAACCTGTACCTAATATTCCCCATCGAATAGGTTTCATTCTGTTACCTCTTGAAGTTTTTTTAATAAATTCTTATGCATTTTTGCATCTATTGGATAAAAATAAATAATAACTAAACTGGTTGCAATACCTAAAGAAGGAATAAGGGTCATAATTAATTTCATATTCGTTAGAGTATTCTCTGCTTGTACTTCGTTGGCCTGGAAACCAATAATATCTAAAACTATTCCAAGAATTATGATGGCAAATGCAATAGAACCTTTTTGTGCAAATGTCATAAAGCCATAAAGAGAAGATTCACTTCTGACGCCTGTAAGAACTTCTCCATACTCGATAGTGTCTGGAAGCATAGACCAAAAAAGTATACCTCCTGCCCCGGATCCAAAACCTATGAAAGCGACCAAAAATAAAAGTTCATTTAAAGAATTAATTTGATAAAAATAAAAAATTATAAAAGCAAGTAAGGTGAGAGTACTTGAAAGGAGCCAAGTGAATTTTTTACCAATCTTATTGGAAATGAACCACCAAAAAGGAATACTCAAAAAAGCAACTATGCCACTTGTAAACAAAATAGTGCTTTGATGTTCGTGCAAATTCAAGGCATATTTCGTGTAGTAGATAAGATTATTTCCAAAGAAAATAGTTGTTATTCCAACTATTAAGGTTGCTGAAAACACGAGCCAAAAAGGCATATTTTTTCCTATTGCTCTCGCAGCTTCTTTTAAACTCCCTCCAACTCTTTCAATTCCATGATCATTTGAAGGCTCTTTAACTGTCAAAAAGGTGATTGTATGAATTAGTAAGGCAGACAAACCCGCTACCAAAGCCAATACAACAAATCCCATACTTTCGTCCTCTCCCCCAACCCAGAAGATAATAGGAAAAGCTACAAGCGCCATCAAGTTTGTTCCTGTTTGAGCCCCCATCATCCTAAATCCTGTTAGATTAGTTCTCTCTTGGCTATCAGATGTTATCCTCGGAGTTAGCGATGAAAATGGCACGCTAACGAGGGTAAAGCATGTTCTATGAAGAATGTTGGCGAATAAGAGAAAAAAGAAAAGTATAGTCCCTTCAAATGGAGGAACCCAAAATAAAAGTACAAATGACAAAGCTAATGGTATATTGCCAAATAGCAAATATGGCCTATAAACTCCCCATCTAGTCCTGGTTCTTTCTGCAACATATCCCATAAAAGGGTCAGTAATTGCGTCCCAAAACATACCTATGCCATAAATTAATCCTGCTAAGGACGGAGAAATACCCACCACATCGGTGTAAAAATAAAGCAAATAAAGTCCAACCCCGCTCCAATAAAGACATATCGCAATATCACCTATTCCATAGCCTACCCGAGTTTTTAAGCTCAATTTCTCAATTATTAGATCGGTCATTATTGATAATTTTATAGACTAGGTTAAAAGAATAATACTTAAAAAAATATTTCCTTTGGAATAGCAAAAAAAAACAGGCCCTAAGGCCTGTTTTCTTTATTTGACGAACTAGAACTTATATCTAAGATCTATTCCCATCGTACGCGGACTAAGTGCACTCACAGTTTTTCTGAAGTTTTGCTCAGCACTGGCTGTAGAGAGAGCGTAGTAGTTTTCGTTGTCCATGACATTATCTATGTAAGCTCTTACATTTATACTACCGTCTTCGCTATACCAAGAAGCACTTATGTTTGAGGTTTCACGTGATTCAATTCTATCTAACGGTCTTTGCACTCCTGATGCGGAGAAAGCACCTGTATAAGAATGAGTTGCAAATAACCAAACAGGACCCCATCTAGTGTCCATTTCATAAGTTATATTTACAGTAAACTTATCTTCTGGGATTCCCTTAAGAGGACCTCCTTTAAGGTTAACTGTGTAGTCAGAAGCAAAGTTAGGATTGGTGACATCACAGGATATATAGCCTTGTACACATTGACCGAATGCAGCGACTGGATTAGTGGGATCATCTACTGTGAAAACAAGATAGTCCTCTCCATATTCTGTTTTTGTATAACTGTAATTTCCAGCTATGTTCAAGCGATCATTCGCTTGATACTGGATCTCCATTTCAAAACCCTTGTTGGTTATACCATCAGCATTGGATACAAAGTTTGCACCCGCTCCTCTAATTGGATCAAATTGCTCCAACTCGTCTTGATAGCCGTCGTAGTCATAGTGATACACAGAAGCAAAAATTTGCAATGTATCATCTAGATGAAGTCCTTTATATCCGAGTTCAAATGCTTCAACAACCTCTTCATCATAATCAACAAGTCTTTGACCAGTTCCTGTTGGTACGCCATTTGCGTCTCTTTGATCATCTCTTTGACCGGAAACGCCTAAAGCATATCCACCAGATCTAAATCCTGTAGTAAAAGACAAGTACCATAATTGATTTTCATTAGGTTCATAGTCAAGATTTATTCTGACATTAGTGTCATCCCATGAATCTTCTCCAGCGATTCTTCTTGTATAAGAATATGGAATACCTTGACCAAGTCTCAAAGGAGCTGCACAAGTTGTTGCTGTGTAATCACAGGTAGGAGTTATTGGTTGTGCAGGATTTATCGATCCAGGATAGATAGCAGCAGGATCAAGTAATCCAGCTCCTGCAAGAGCAGTCAACTGAGCTAATGTAGCAGGATCATAGTTCCAACTCGCAGCACCCATTGCCACGTTAGTTTGTGCCTCAATAGTGGTGTTTGGGCCTACAGGAATGAATGGATTACCTGCAGCTAAGTTAGCAAAAGGTATCAAGCCACCAAGAGCGCTGGCATAAAGCTCTGCGTAACCACCTGTCAATTCCAATGCCTCTTTTTCGTCCTCAGCATATCTTGCACCTAAAGTTAGCGCCCAAGAATCATTAATTCTCCAGGTTCCTTGGGTGAAGTAAGCAATACCATCTGTTTGATTCTCATTATCATGAGCATATACATGCCCCATTGGATCACCCTGCCATCTTCCTGAAATTGTAGCGCCTAATGGTGCATCACCTAATTTAACATGAGGTGCGAGGGCTGCACTAGGCCAACCCAAAGCAGTCATAATGCTTACTTGAACAGGTAAGAAAGGTGAAATGGCAGAAAGTGGAACGTCTAGAGTTCCATAATTCGCAGCCTGAGTAATCATAGGTACATTATTGCTCAAGGAATAAGTTTGTTGTCTATTTTCATCCATGAAGAAAACTCCAGAAGTCACCTCAATATCATCTCCAATCATCCAATTGATATTAATCTCATGAGTTGTCATGTGAACATCTTCCAGTACAGTTGATCTATACTGAGAGAAATCTCTATTGATGTTGTCGAGATCAATATTGAAGGTATAGTCGAAATCAACTTTACCAAACAAGTAATTGATTGTTGTTGTGTCATTCAAATCCCATGTAAAGCTACCTTGAATTCCTTCTTGTTCAAACATGACATGATTTGAAGCACAACCAGGAGGGCCATAAGGAAAATCTTCACAATTTTCATCATGGTTTACATTGACATTATAAGTACCTAGTACGTCAGGCCCCGTGTACTGATAGGCAGGGTTAAACCTCCAGGGAAATCCAGATTGATCGACACCAGGTCTTAGAGGTGCTGCATAGCCTATCTGTCCAGTTACGGGGCTTGTGAAAGCTACTGCTCCAGGGGTAGATGCAGTGGCACTTCTTAATCCATAAACTGGATCTTTGGTATTCCTAGTTCCTCTATTTGGGCCATAACCTTCATTTAGTAGTACGTTATTATTAATGATTCTATCTGAAAGTCTGTCATTTGCTCTTACCTGAAATGACATATCATCATTTATATTCCAAAGGAGTGTAAGGGTTAAGTTTTCATCATCTAATGAGTTAGTATCTGGACCGGTACCAATGCTCTCCTGAACACCGTCTCTCTCAACTGATATTCCAGTAAATCTGTAAGCAATATCATCAGTAATTGGTCCTGAGGACATTAAGAAATATTGTTCTAAGCCATAGTCGCCAAGAACTGTTCTAACTTCACCTTCTTGTTCAAATGCTGGCTTTTTTGTAATGTAGTTTATTGCCCCACCTATAGAATTTCTTCCATACAAAGTCCCTTGAGGACCCCTAAGTACCTCAACTCTTTCAACATCATAAAGATAGTTTTCAGAAGCGGCGATGCCAAAGTCGGGTGAATAAATACCGTTGTAGTATGTGGCAACTCCAGGATCTCCTCCTAAAGCTCTAAAGTTTCTTCCTACACCACGAATCCTTACATCATAAGCATCCCTTGTTGTAGCTGGCAGTTGATCCATCAGATCGTCGGCGCCCTGCATACCTAAATCTTCCAATAAAGAAGAGTCAAATGCAGTTATTGACATAGACGTGTCAGATACCGTAGAAGTTCTCTTTTCTGCCGTGACTGTTATTTCTTCTATACCACCTCTATCTCTTTCCTCTTCTTCTGAAGATAAAGATAGTGGTAGCAATATGAACAATCCTAAAAAGTAGGATAAGGACTTAATTTTCATATTTCTCCCCTTAAAAAATAATTTTTTTACGATGAAACATATTTTCGTTCCAAAAAGTTCCATTTGCACTATCTACTATGCACTTTTCAAGTGATGTGTGCAATTTTTTTTGGAGGTTTTTTAACGACTAAATAAGCACCAAAATTAGTTTTTAGGAGCTTCTAACTCACCTTTTTTCGCCAAATAAGCTAATGCGGCTATCATCATTGCAAAATTAAGCAAGGTAACTCCCCAGATTTTGAATTGGACCCAAGCCTCAAGAGACATAAAGTAAATGAAATATAAATTTACAAAGCCGACCATAATGAAGAAAAACCCTGCAAAGTAAGTAACATTTGATTTTGCGTTAGAGGAGGTTGACTCTACTTGAGGTCCAAGTTGCGAAAGAAGCATCTTTATGAGAATTGGGCCCTTAAGGACATTTGACACGATAAGAATAAGACCAAAAACCCAGTGAAATATAGAAAATTTCCACTGCAAAAACACAGGATCTCTCAAAGCAATAGTTATAAAGCCTAATGGCATTAATAATGCCCATGAAAAAAATAAAGGTTTTGATACTTTAGAATAAGCAAGTTTTTCTAGAACTACTTGAATTGTTACCAAAGCCATGATCGCAAAGGTCAAGTAGAAAAAATCACGATAATAGCCCCAAACTAATAAGAAAGAAGCTATAAGCAAAAAAGGATTATTGAAAAATTTACTTAACTTTTTCATATCTTCTATTTTAGATAAGCTTTCATGCTTCTAAAAACGAATTCTGCAATTATTGGTTGAGCATCGACATTTGGATGAATTCCATCAGGTAGCATAAGATCTTTGTTCAGCGCAACATTCTCTAGCATGAAAGGTAGCAAGATGACTTTCTTCTCTTCTGCTATTTTGGGATATATAGACTCAAATTGTGACTGATACCTTTTTCCATAATTTGGTAAGATCCTTATTTGCATCAAAAATACTTTTATATCTCTTTTTTTTGAGGCATCTATTATTTTCACCAAGTTTTCAAATATCTTCCTTGGAGGATAGCCTCTAAGGGCATCATTTCCACCGAGTTCAAGAAGCATATAGGAAGGCTTTAATTCGTTTAATGTATCTTCGATTCTGGTGAGCCCACCACCTGTTGTCTCACCAGAGACACTCCTATTAAATACATTTAGAGAAAGGTTATTTTCTTGAAATATAAATTTTAAGATTTCTGACCACTGTTTATCCTTATCCATCCCATATCCTGCGCTAATGCTATCTCCGTAAATAAGCAAAGAACTTTTTTGTTCAGTAAACGCATAGGCTCCAAAAAAAATAAGTATTAAGAAGCTTAAAATTTTTATTTTTCGTGTTGGCATATTGAGATCGCATTATAAACAAAGAATTTCATTTATTATGATACTAATGGGTGTTATAGTTATGTAATACACCTATCTTAACAAATAAATGATCCTAGAAGTAAACAACCTAAGGAAAGAAGTGTCTTCAGGAGATAACCAATTAGTGATCCTGGATAACGTAAGTTTTAATCTCAATGAAGGCCAATCTTTGGCAATTACCGGACCATCAGGTTCAGGTAAATCTACTTTGTTGGGTCTTTTAGCTGGCTTAGATGAAGCAAGTAGCGGTCAAATTCACTTAGATGGAGAGGCTCTACATGAGCTGGATGAAGAACAAAGAGCGGTCTTAAGAAAGGATAAAGTTGGCTTTGTCTTTCAGTCTTTTGAGCTTTTGCCGAGTCTCACTGCGCTTGAGAATGTCATGTTACCTTCTGAGCTAAAAGCTGAGGATGATCCGGAACAAAGGGCAAAATATTTTCTCAAGAGAGTTGGACTAAGTGAGAGAGAAAAACACTATCCAAAGCAACTTTCAGGAGGAGAACAGCAAAGGGTTGCAATTGCCAGAGCATTTGCCTGTTCGGCAAAAATACTTTTTGCTGACGAACCAACCGGAAACTTAGATCCTAAAAATGGAGAGATGGTATCCAATCTTCTCTTTGAAGTTAACTCAGAGACCGATAATGCGCTGGTAATAGTCACTCATGATCATGATTTGGCTGATAAATGTGATAAAAAAATTGAATTGAAACTTGGAAAAATAGTTGAATGATGCTGCTTTCCCTTTCTTTTAAAATATTTGCGAGAGAATTAAGGTCAGGTTACTTAACCTCTATTCTGGTTTCTTTAATTCTTGCAATAACTATTGTTTCAGGAATTTCTTTATTCACCGATAGATTAGAAAAGGCACTGAATACTGAAACTGAGGAATTTTTGGGAGGGAATCTAAAATTCGAGTCGAATCAAAATACAGCGAAAGACAAAATTGCGGAACAAGATTTTGAGGGAATCAATTTCATGGAGATGGTTTTGTTTGCATCCGTAATCTTTGCCGATGAAGATATGCAACTAAGTTCTGTAAAAGCTGTTGATAATGCTTATCCCCTTATTGGAGAGCTTGAGCTTGAAAATGAATCTGGAATCTTCATTACAAAAAAGAATCCTGATTTAGGTACTGTTTGGATGGATGAAAGATTGCAAAATCTGCTCAATTTGAATTATGGAGACAAAATCTTTTTAGGAGATTCCGAGTTCATTTTCGATGCAACGATCCTGTATGAACCTGATAGAGCTTCTGGAAACTTTGCTTTCGCTCCAAAAACAATCATGAATCTTGCAGACGTTGCATCCACCAACATTATTCAGCCTGGTAGCAGAGTTGAATACAATTATCTTTTTAGTGGAAATGACGAAAATATAAGGAAAGTAAGAGATTATCTCGAAATAATTAAAGAAAATGGTGACGATATAGAATCGCTGAGTGAAGACTCGTCATCCTTGGGAAGAACTATAGAAAGGTCAGAGAATTTCTTCCTTTTGGGAGGATTGATTGCAGTATTGCTATCTGCTTGCACTATTGGAATTGCATCGCAAAGATTCACACGAAGACATGTTAGTTATGTTGCAATGTTAAAAACCCTTGGTATGCAAATTTTCCAAATAAGAATGATGTATTTCTTATTATTTGTATTCTTAACTCTCCTTACCTTAATTATCGGTCTTTCTTTAGGTTGGATTTTGCAATCTCAGTTTATTGATCTTATGTCTTCCTACTTTCCTACAGAATTACCTGTCCCAGGCTTTTATCCAATTCTCATCACCTGTGGAACCGTCGTAATATGTCAGTTTGGGTTCATTTATCCTCATATAACAAAGCTTCTTGCCATATCTCCTATGAGAGTCCTCAAAGATGATATG
>Ga0163110_10000652_pt1 | contig 16669 bp, 11 predicted proteins | sample CRUFie1St17metaG_FD_108703 | JGI IMG/M metagenome (GOLD analysis project Ga0163110, IMG submission 108703) | Marine microbial communities from the Costa Rica Dome - CRUD Field 142mm St17 metaG | ecosystem: Environmental > Aquatic > Marine > Oceanic > Photic zone | place: Costa Rica: the Eastern...
AACTACCGCGTCACCATTGGCGATTTTAGATCAAGATGAGAGGCCCAAAAAGCGCAGGATGCTTGGAACAAAGCGTTCCCCATGTCCATCGTCATTCCGATGGACATCAATTTACCAAGGCTCCAAACCGACCAAACGGATCAGCCATAATTCCCGGGTCAGTCCTCTAGGGTCTGCTTGACTTCAACTTCTTCGTACGCCTCGACGACGTCACCAACTTTGATGTCATTAAAGCGGTCAATGTTTAAGCCGCATTCGAAGCCTTTGGCCACTTCCTTGACATCGTCTTTGAAGCGCTTGAGCGACCCCAGCGTTCCGGTGTAAACCACCACGCCCTCGCGAATAACGCGAACCTTGTTGTTGCGCTTGATGTTGCCGTCGATGACGAAGCAACCAGCGATGGTGCCAACTTTCGAAATCTTGAACGTCTCGCGGATTTCGGCAGAGCCCACCACGTTTTCTTCAATTTTCGCTGAAAGCAGGCCTTCCATGGCGTCTTTCATCTCCTCGATGGCCTTGTAGATCACCGAGTACAACTTGATCTGTACGCCTTCCTTCTCAGCCAGTCGACGCGCTGCGCCACTCGGGCGAACCTGGAAGCCGATGATGATGGCGGATGAAGCCGAAGCGAGCAGGATGTCCGATTCGGAAACCTGGCCCACGGCCTTGTGGATGATGTTGACCTGAACCTTCTCTGTGGAGAGCTTTTGAAGCGAATCGCTCAACGCCTCGATGGAGCCGTCCACGTCGCCCTTGACAATCAGGTTCAATTCCTTGAATTCCCCGACCGCGATGCGGCGTCCCAACTCTTCCAACGTTACAGAACGTTGCGAGCGAACGCCCTGTTCACGCTGCAATTGTTGGCGCTTGACCGCAATGTTACGGGCTTCGCGCTCATCCTCGAAGACGTGGAATTTATCGCCGGCATTCGGGGCGCCGTCAAAGCCCAAGATGGATACAGGGACTGATGGTCCCGCCTCGTCGACGCGGGCTCCGCGTTCGTTGAACATGGCCTTGACCTTGCCGCTGAATTGGCCCGCCAAGACCGCATCACCGATGCGCATGGTTCCGCCTTCCACCAGCAGGTTCGTTACGTACCCGCGGCCTTTGTCCAATGAGCTTTCGACCACTGTACCGATGGCGCGCTTGCCTGGATTGGCTTTCAAGTCAAGCATTTCTGCCTCCAGCAGCACCTTCTCGAGCAATTCCTCGATGTTCGTACCATTCTTGGCCGAAATCTCTTGGCTCTGGAATTTGCCGCCCCACTCTTCTACCAGCACGTTCATCTCCGACAACTCCTGGCGGATTTTGTCGGCGTTGGCTTCCGGTCGGTCCATCTTGTTGATGGCAATGACCATGGGAATGCCCGCTGCTTGCGCGTGGTTGATGGCTTCCTTGGTTTGCGGCATAACCGCGTCGTCGGCCGCGACCACAATGATCGCGATGTCCGTGACTTGGGCACCGCGCGCACGCATGGCCGTAAAGGCTTCGTGACCCGGTGTATCGAGGAAGGTCATTTGACCGCCCTGGGGAAGGGTCACGTGGTAGGCACCGATGTGCTGGGTAATTCCACCCGCCTCACCGGCGATGACGTTCGCATTTCGGATGAAGTCCAACAAGGATGTCTTTCCGTGGTCAACGTGTCCCATGACGGTGACAATCGGCGGACGCGGTGTCAAGTCCTCTTCACTGTCCTCTTCAACCTCGATGGCCTCTTGTACCTCCGCGCTGACGAAGTTGGCCTCGTAGCCGAATTCTTCTGCGATGATGGTAATGGTTTCTGAGTCCAACCGCTGGTTGATGGATACCATGATGCCGAGCGTCATGCAGGCCGAAATGACCTCGTTGACGTTGGCGTTCATCATGTTCGCCAATTCAGCAACGGTTACAAACTCCGTCAACTGGAGCGTCATCGCTTCCTCCTGCTGGCGTTGCAATTCCTGTTCCGCACGTTCTGCGACGGCGCTTCGCTTGGCCCGGCGCATCTTGGCCGCGTTGGACTTCTTGCCTCCGCTCAAGCGTGCGAGCGTCTCCTTAATTTCTTTCTGGATGTCTGCTTGGCTGACTTCCTTCTTGGGCTCGTTTCGTCGCCCGCGCCCGCGATCGCCGCGTTGTCCTCCAGCCGTGCGGGCTTGACGTTCGACGTCGACTTTCGTGATGCGCTTGCGCTTGCGTTTGTTATCGTCTGATTTGTCCGCGGCCGTCTTCTTCTTCTCGACGGGCAGCTCAATCTTACCGACAACGGTCGGACCGGAGAGTTTTTCAATCTTGGTCTCGAGCTTGTCTACTTTGGGAGGCTCAGGCTTGGCGGCCTTGTCTTCGGCGGCTTGCTCGGCTGCGGCTTTCTCCGCTGCTTGTGCCGCTGCTTCCTTCTTGGCAATTTCAGCCGACTCCTGGGCGAGCTTTTCTTTCTCTGCCTCTTTCTCCGCCTTGGTCTTGGCTTTCGGCTTTTTGGCTACTGCATCCAAATCAACCTTGCTGAGGACCTTGACCGGGCTTGCCGCATCGGCTTCCGGCTCGGCCGGCGCTTCAGCAGCCTTTTCTTTAGGAGCAGGAGCCGGTTCGGCGGGCGCTTCAGGCTCAATGCGTTCCACCTCAGGTTGTTGCTGGCTCTTTTGGAAAATCGACAGGTCAATTTCCACTTCCGCTTCCTCCTGAGGAGCAGCGGTCTTGCGTGCCGAAGCCAGGGTTACGCTTTCGCGCTCCACCACTGCACGGTTGGCTGAACTCACCGCCTTTTCCTTCGCCGCCTTCTCATCTTGGAAGTTGGAACGAATCAATGCGTACGCCTCCGCATCGATTTTGGTGTTCGGCTTCGCATCCACCTCCATGCCCTTGCTGGCCAAAAAATCCACAATGGTCTGGATGCCCAAGTTGAACTCTCGGGCAATTTTATTCAGTCGTACGGGTTTGCTAGCGTCAGCCATAGGCGTTTTTGGGCGTTAGTGTTGCGAATTTAAACGGGAAAAGGGACTTGAATGCGCGGTTTACGACAATTCGTCCTTGAGGATTTTGACAACTTCCCGAATTGTTTCCAATTCCAGGTCGGTGCGGTTCACCAAGAAATCTTCGTCGCGGTTCAAGACCGAGCGGGCTGTTTCCAACCCAATCTTGACGAACTCGTCGAGGATCCATGCATCGATTTCATCGGAGAACTCCTTCAATTCCACGTCATCCGCTCCGTCTTCTTCATCGCGGTAGACATCAATTTCGTAATTGGTCAGCAGGCCGGCCAACTTGATGTTGTTCCCGCCTTTTCCAATGGCCAAACTGACTTGGTCGGCCTTGAGGAAGACCTTCGCTTCGCGCGTTTCCTCATTGAGTTCAATCGTCGTGATCTTCGCAGGGCTGAGGGCACGCGTCACGAGCAACTGCTCGTTTTCCGTGAAGTTGATGACGTCGATGTTTTCGTTCTTCAACTCGCGCACGATGCTGTGAATGCGTGAGCCCTTCATGCCGACGCATGCACCGACCGGATCGACGCGCTCGTCGTAGGATTCAACCGCGACTTTTGCGCGCTCACCTGGGGCACGTACTACGCGCTTGATGGTGATCAAGCCGTCGTAAATCTCTGGCACTTCCTGCTCGAACAAGCGCTCCAAGAATTCGGGGGCCGTTCGCGACAACACGATGCGCGGGTTGTTGTTCTTCATTTCTACTGCAGAAACCACCGCACGGATGGTGTCGCCCTTCTTGAAGAAATCACCGGGAATCTGGTTCTCACGTGGCATCACCACTTCATTGTCTTCGTCGTCAACGAGGAGGATCTCGCGCTTCCAGATTTGGTACACCTCAGCCGAGACAACCTCACCGACGCGCTCCTTGTACTTCTGGTAGATGGCGTCCTTCTCGAGGTCCATGATGCGGCCCGCGAGATTCTGGCGCAACGACAGTACGTTGCGGCGACCGAACGATTCCAATTTGATCTCTTCGGAAACCTCTTCGCCTTCTTCGAAGTCGTCTTCAATTTTCAAGGCCTCTGAGAGGGCGATTTCTTCGTTCTCGTCTTCAACAGCGCCGTCGGCGACGATGGTGCGGTTACGCCAGATTTCCAAATCCCCCTTTTCCGGGTTGATGATGATGTCGAAGTTGGAGTCGTCTCCGTACTTCTTGAGGATCATGGCACGGAATACGTCTTCCAAAATGCCCATCATGACCTCGCGGTCGATGTTTTTAAACTCCTTGAACTCCTTAAAGGAATCCACCAAATTCAGCTGTGTCATGGTTTTGCGGTTTGCTGCGCTCGGTTAGTAATGGTCTATTTAGTTTCCCTTGAACGAGATCTGGACTTTCGTCCAATCCAATGCATTCAACGGATACGTCTGTTCTTCTTCTACCCACTCCTTCGCTTTGCGCCCTTCGATGCGGCGCTTTTCGCGAATGACAATGGTGATTTCTTCTTCAGTGGCTTGGGTCAATTTGCCTTCCACCTTTCCGGCTCCCGTGATTTTCAATTGCACGTCGCGCCCGATGTTCTTCAGGTACTGCCGGTGCAATTTCAGCGGCTGGTCCAAGCCGGGTGAACTCACATCCAACGAAAAATCCTCGGCATCGCGGTCCAGCATGGACTCGAGGTGACGGCTCAACGCCATGCACTTCTCAATGCTGGTGCCCTCGTCATCGTCCAACAGGATGGAAATGGCGTTCCCATCGCTGACGCGCACGTCCACAAGGAATCCCGTGCCTCCAGCGAGGTGGGATTCAGCGAGTTCGCGAACGGTATTGGCGTTGATCATGGCGTTTTTTCGAGGAAAAAAAAGAGGGGTGTGTACCCCTCAGCGTTTTCGTTCTCAAATAGTCGGGGCAAAGATACACCATTCCCTTCGAACTTCAACGCGCCAAACCGGGTTGGCATACTAACTTCGTTGACCATGTCCTACGTGCAGCAAATGATCGAGGAAGGGGAGCACCAGACCCAGGACTTCAAAATGCGCATCGACGATGCCGCCAAAATCGCGCGTACGCTCGTGGCCTTTGCCAACACCGACGGCGGACGACTCCTGATCGGCGTGAAGGACAACGGAGCTGTGACCGGCGTGAACCAAGAAGAGGAGTACCACATGATTGACTTGGCTTGCCAGTCCCATTGCAAACCGGCCATTCCGTTTGATGTGCAAGTCTGGAAGGTCGAAGGGCGTTCGGTCCTGGAAGTCCAGATCCCCCGTTCCGCCAGCCGCCCGCATTTCTGTGAAGACGAAAACGGCAAGTGGCAAGCCTACTTGCGCAGGGAGGACCGCATTCACCGCGCCAGCCCGGTCCAAGTCAAGGTGTGGCAGTACGAAATGCGCATGGACCGCTCGGAATTCCGCTACGATCAATTCATCGGAAAACTCTTCAACGCCTGGCGCGACGGTCGGCAACTTCGGTTCCAGCAGGTGGCCCGCATGGCACGGTTGCGTTATGAAGACGCCGAAGACCTGTTGTGTCTTCTCATCGTTTGGAACATCATCGAATGGGAACGTGGCGCCCGCGGCTTGGTGTACCAACTGGCCGATGCCTCGGCACTGGATGAGTTGGAGACCCGGGGGCCGGAGCAATTCCGATGGAAAAATTATTCGTGACCCCCAACAATATTCCGAACTTTGAAGCGTATGCGTAGAACACCCATGCTCACTCCTGAATTCCTCCTGAACCGCTCGCTGGCCGCGATTGCTGTGGTCCTAATGTGCACAGGTGGAATGCATGCACAAAGCATGGAGGCAATGGAGCTTCAGGAAAACCGACCCATCGGAACGTGGACCGACTACCTCCCCTACCACCAAACCGAGGAACTGGTGCATTGCGGAACGCCTTTGGATACTGGATTTTGGGCCGTCCGAACCGAACACGCTGTGTTCACCTTGGACGAGCGCACCAACGTGGTCGAGCGCATCTCCACCGTCCGGGGCATGAGCGGCAGCCAACCCACCGCATTGGCGTGGGACCCCACGGGTGAGGTGCTCATTGTTGGGCAAGCCTCCGGAAGCATTGACTTCTTCTCCAATACCGGCGATTGGCTCTACACGTTGCGCGACATCGAGCAAAGCAACCTCATCGGCGATAAGTCCATCCTCAGCCTGGCAATTTTTGACGCGCTCGATGCGGACCTCCTTGTCGCCACCACCGCCTTTGGCGTAGTCGCCATTCACCTGCGCGAACTCGATGTCCGAGACACGTGGTACTTGGAAGGCCAACAGGCCCTGAGGCGGTGCCACGGCATCACCGTCCACGAAGAAAACTACGTCATCTGGACCGACGCAGGGGTCTTTGAGGCCCCTGTCGATCATCCCTTTTTGAGCTCACCGGATGCCTGGAGCCGCTGGGAAGACATTCCGCTGGAAACGGGTGACTACGCCCACGTGGAGTTCACCCCAACAGACCACATTTTGCTCCACCGGAAAACCGGCGAAGCCTCCGCCCCCGACGAACTGTGGTTGCGCCGGGACGGATTGTGGGAACCATTTGAAGCTTCCGAAAGCGTTCAAGTACTCGCGATTGCCGCGGGCAGCATCAGCAGTGACCCGAGCGATTGGCGCATTGCCATTGCCGACCACCAATCCATCCGGCAGTTCAATGCCGACTGGGAAGAAACCCAATTGGATTACGCAGCAGACGGCGTGCCCTTGCGCGTTCGTGACATGGTGTACCGCCACGCGGTGGACGTGATGGGCAACGTGGGGTTCGTTGAGTTTGGCGACTTATTCATCGCCAACTTCGAGCAAGGCCTGCTCAAAATGGATGTTTCGGGAGGGGAGGCCGATGCCCATTGGAGCCCTGAAGGTCCCCCGGTAGCCTTGGTGCGCAACGTCGACGCGTGGAACGATCAGATTTGGGTCGCCTCCGGCGGCATCGATGAAACGTGGACCAGCATGTACCACAAACACGGCTTTTACGGCATGACCGGCATGCGGTGGAATTGGATTCCCAACCAAGAAGGCCAGAACGACCTCGCCGGCATCAATGACCCCATGGCCGTGAGCATTGATCCCACCAACCCGTCACACGCCTACTTTGGCTCGTGGGAAGAAGGCTTGATTGAAGTAGAAAATGACGAGGTGGTGGCCATCTTCAACGAAGGCAACAGCACCCTCGAACTCGGGAACTTTGGTGGAAGTCCTCGGGTCGGCGTGGGCGGCGTGGACTTCGACCGCTTCGGAAACGTCTGGTTCACCAACGCTTACTCAGAATCGCCGCTCCACGTGCGCTTGAACGATGGGTCGTTTGTGGCGATGGCTTTGGGGAATGCCCTCGGCACGACCGGCTGGCTCGGTGACGTGTTGGCCGCTCGCAACGGCTACGTGTGGTGCGTCATGCCGCGTGGACAGGGCGTTTTGGTTTACGATACCAATGAAACGCCCGGCGACACCCAAGACGACGATTGGCGCATCCTCACTTCCGATCCAGCCAAAGGGGGGCTGCCGTCCGATGACATTTATTGTTTGGAGGAAGACCTCGATGGAGAAATCTGGGTTGGAACGGCTGCGGGACCGTGCGTCATCTACCTGCCCAGCGTTGTTTTTGACAGCGGATATGAAAACCCCGTCGCTTCACAAATCCTCATTCAACAAGATGGCAATTACCAGCTGCTGCTGGAGACAGAGGTAATCGCGTCAATCTGCATTGATGGCGGCAACCGCAAGTGGATTGGAACGCTAAACTCCGGTGCGTACTTGTTGAGCCCGGACGGCATCGACCAGGTGGCGCATTTTACTTCGGCGAACAGTCCTCTGCTCAGCAATCAAGTCACCGACATTGCCTTGAACCACCGGAACGGCGAGGTCCTCATTGGGACACAGCGCGGGCTGATGGGATGGCGCGGCGATGCAAGCAATTTTGCTGAAGAAATCGGAGCGCTTCGGGTGTATCCCAACCCCGTCGAAGCCGACTTCGAAGGCTGGGTCACCGTGGAGGGACTGGCGTACAACTCAACCGTTCACATCACCACCCTCTCCGGGCGGGCCGTTGCCACCATGCAATCCGAGGGCGGCCGAGCGGTCTGGGATACGCGCGACTTTACAGGCGCATTGGTCCCGTATGGTGTGTACATGGTATTCGCGACAGATGCCACCGGTGCTTCGGCCGGTGTGACGAAGCTCGCCGTCACCCGGTAAACGGGGCACGGCCTAACTTGCAGGCATGCGCAACGTGAGCTCGACGTCCAAATTGCCCCGGGTGGGCACCACCATTTTCACAGAGATGAGTGCCATGGCGCAGGCCCACGGGGCCCTGAACATGAGTCAAGGATTTCCCGATTTTCAGCCACCGCAACCCCTTCAGCAGGCCGTTGTCGCAGCAATGGCAGAAGGGCGCAACCAATACGCGCCGATGACGGGCGATGCACGCCTCCGAGAATGGATCGCGGAGGATGCCGAACAGCGAAGCGGCGTTCGCTACCACCCCGAAACTGAAGTGACTGTAGGGGCCGGCGCTTCGTCCCTCATCTTCGCCACCGTCCAGGCACTCATCCATCCCGGCGATGATGTGATGGTTCTCACACCCTGCTATGACCTGTACGAACCAGCGGTTGAACTTGCAGGAGGCCGATTGGTCTGCGTGCCGCTTCAGGCGGAAACGCACCGGCTGGACCTGCCGGCCATGAAGGCGGCGTGGACAGAATCCATGCGCATGGTAATCGTCAACGTGCCCAACAACCCGACCGGTTCAGCGTGGAGCCGAGAGGATCTCCGAGGACTTGCAGATCTGGTCGAGGGCACCGATGCGCTGGTGGTGAGTGACGAGGTGTACGGACCGATGCACCATGACGGACGTGAGGTCCTCAGCGTCACCCATGAACCTCGGTTGCGGGAGCGCGCGTTGGTGTTCGCTTCGTTTGGCAAAATCCTGCATTGCACCGGCTGGAAAATTGGTTACGTGACGGCCCCCAAAGGACTGACTCGAGAAATTCGGAAGGTTCACCAGTACGACGTGTTCTCCACAGGCGCCCCCTTCCAAGCCGGCATTGCCGCCTTTTTGACCAGCGAAGCCGGCGCTGCCCACCTCGCCGAACTTGCGTCCTTCTACCAATCCAAACGCGACCGGCTGGTCGACGGGCTGAGGGGCAGTCGGTGGCAGGTATCTCCCGCAGAGGGGGGGTATTTTCAATTGTTGGGTTACGGAGCATTTGATGACCGCGACGACCGGACCGCCACAGCCGACTGGTGCACGCGTCCAGATGGGTTGGCCCTCATTCCGCTTTCTCCGTTTTTCCCCGAAGGTGGGCACGATTCAAAATTGGTGCGCATCTGCTTTGCCAAGAACGACGACACCATCGATCGAGGCATTGAACGCCTGCTCAACATCGCCAACGGATGAACACCATTGCCTCCCTACTGCGTGTCGCCGCGCTCCAAACCCCACTTGTTTGGGAAGATCCCACCGCCAATGCCGAAGCCATCGGCCGGCAAATTGACGCCCTCGATGGACCGTGTGACCTCATCGTTCTCCCCGAGATGTGGGCGACTGGCTTCACCATGGATCCGGGCACACATGCCTGTGTGCTTCCAAAGGGTTGGCAAGACGACGAGGCCACGTGGCCCGCTCCCCTCGCGGCGATGAGGCAGTGGGCACGTCAGCGGGATGCCGCAGTCATCGGCAGCTTGTCATGCCGGGACGAAGCGCTGGCCCAGCCGGTGAACCGATGCTTTTTCGTTCCGCCCAACGGACCGGTCGAGTTCTATGACAAACGGCACTTGTTCACCTTCGCCGGCGAAGATGCCGCCTATGGCCCGGGCGAAGACCGGGTGATCGTCGAGTGGCGGGGTTGGCGCATCCTCCTGCAGGTCTGTTACGACCTGCGCTTTCCGGTGTTCAGCCGGAATCGAAACGAAGACCGGTACGATGCTGCCGTGTACGTGGCCAACTGGCCTGCGGCGCGGGTGGGTGCGTGGTCAAGTTTGTTGGTCGCGCGCGCGATTGAAAACCAATGCTACGTTGTCGGAGTGAACCGTGTAGGTGCCGACGGAAAGGGCATTGACCATAACGGGGGCAGCGCACTCATCGATGCGTACGGTCAGGCCCAAGCCGAACTTGAGCCGGACGCGTGTGGATGGATCCGTGGCGATTGGGACCGCGCGGTACTCGATCGCTACCGTGCGAAATTCCCGGTTCTCGGCGACGCCGACCCCTTCAAACTGACGTAGTCCCTGATCAGACGAAGGCGTTCAAGCCGGTCACATCCAAGCCCGTGATGAGCAAATGGATGTCGTGCGTTCCCTCGTACGTCACTACGGACTCGAGGTTCATCATGTGGCGCATGATCGGGTATTCACCCGTGATGCCCATGCCACCGAGCATCTGCCGCGCATCGCGGGCCACGGTCAACGCCATGTCCACGTTGTTGCGCTTGGCCATGGAAATCTGCGCAGAGGTGGCCTTGCCTTCGTCGCGCAATTGACCGAGGCGGAAGGTCAACAGCTGGGCTTTTGTGATCTCCGTGATCATCTCCGCCAGCTTCTTCTGCTGCAACTGGAATTGACCAATCGGACGGTCAAACTGCGTGCGCTCCTTAGAGTAGCGCAGGGCGGTGTCGTAGCAATCCAGTGCTGCACCGATGGCGCCCCAAGCGATGCCGTAGCGTGCTGAATCCAAGCAGCTCAATGGCGCACCGAGACCGTCGCGGCCAGGCAGGATATTCGCCTTGGGCACGCGCACATTGTCAAAAATCAATTCGCCGGTATCGGAGGCGCGCAGGCTCCACTTGCCGTGCATGGTCGGCGTGCTGAACCCCTCCATGCCGCGCTCCACGACGATGCCTTGGATCCGGCCCGCTTCGTTTTTGGCCCACACCACGGCGATGTCCGCGAATGGTGCGTTGGAAATCCACATCTTCGCGCCATTGAGGATGACATCGTCACCGTCTTCCTTGAAGTTGGTGGTCATTCCACCGGGGTTGGAACCGTGATCCGGCTCGGTCAAGCCGAAGCAGCCCATCATCTCACCGGTCGCCAACTTGGGCAGGTACTTTTGCTTTTGTTCCTCTGTGCCGTAGCGCCAGATGGGGTACATCACCAAGCTGCTCTGAACCGAAGCCGTCGAGCGCAAACCGCTGTCGCAGCGTTCGAGTTCCTGCATAATGATGCCATAGCTAATCTGGTCAAGGCCGGGGCCACCGTATTCCGCTGGGATGTAAGGCCCGAAGGCGCCAATCTCACCGAGGCCTGGCAGCAGGTGTCGGGGAAACTCGCATTTCTCAGCCGCATCTTCAATGATGGGGCTGACCTCCTTCTTCACCCACTCGCGGGCGGTTTCACGGATCAACTTGTGCTCCTCGGTCAACAGCTCGTCCAACAAGTAGTAGTCGTGTCCTTGGTAAAGGTCCGTTCGCATGGCTCTATCGGTATTGCGTTAGCTCCGCAAAGATAAGCCCTTGCTCCCCAAGAACCGTGCGGAAACCGGAAGGTTATACGTTGCCCGTGGACTCGTACGCCTCATCCACGCCCAAATTGCCCGTTTGGTACGCCGCGACAGCCAGTGCATCCACCCGTTCATTGTTGGGGTTTCCGGCGTGGCCTTTGACCCAGTGAAACGCGACGCGATGCTGGCGGTACACCTTAAGGAAGCGCTTCCAGAGGTCCGGATTTTTCTTGTCCTTGAAATTCTTCCGCTCCCAGCCCATGACCCATCCTTTCTCTACCGCGTCCACCACGTACTTGGAATCCGAGTACACCTCAACCTCCATTCCAGGGCGTTTCAGGGCCTCGAGGGCCACGATCACGGCGAGGAGCTCCATGCGGTTGTTTGTCGTTAGCCGGAAGCCTGCACTCATTTCCTTTTCATGTTCCCCATACATCAGCAATGCCCCGTAACCTCCCGGTCCCGGATTGCCACTGGCTCCTCCATCCGTGTATATCGTTATGTGCGCCATCAGGAAGTTACGTGTTCGGCGATGCAGGCAGCAATGGCTCGCGGGTAATACATGTGTTCCAGTTCCATGACGCGCTCGGCCAACGATTCAGGGGTGTCGTTCGGCTCCACTGCACATGCCGCTTGAAACACCACCGCTCCCTCATCGTATGCTTCCGTCACCTTATGCACCGTCATGCCCGACTCCTTTTCATTGGCATCCAGTACCGCGCGGTGCACGTGCAGCCCGTACATCCCCTTTCCGCCAAATTTGGGGAGCAGGGAAGGGTGCACATTCAGCATTCGCCCGCGGTAAGCACGAACAAGGCTTTCCGGAATGTGCATTAAGAAACCCGCTAAAACCACCCAGTCGATGCCTTTCGAATGCAAGGCTTGCAGCAAACCGCCATCGAGCAGTTCCGCTTTGTTGAAACGGGTGGTTTCGACTCCCATCTGTCGGGTGCGCTCGTAGATACCCGCCTGCGTCTCCGGTCGGTTGCATCCCACGAACGCCACATCAACCGTTTCCGAACCTTCAAAATGACGCAGGATCGCCTCGGCGTTGCTGCCCGAACCGGAAGCCAATATGGCAATGCGCGTTGGGGCGATGGACATCAGAATTCGAACGAACCGAGGTTTGCCATGCGCATTTCGGCCTCTGCAATCATAGCCTCCAATGCTTCCAATTCTTCCGTCAAATCCCCTTCCAGTGAATCTCCAGGCATGTACATGGTCACCGTGGTTTGCATTAATTCTGCCACCTGCTTCGCAATGCGCCGCTCCTGTGCCACGGACTTATACCGTTCCACATCCAAGGAGTAGTAATAATTCAGGGCATCGGCTTGGATGTCAAAGAGGTCTCGCGTCAATTGCTTCGCCAATTCCTGCGCTCGTGCTCTGCGTTTTGCAGGCAAATCGAAGTACGTGCGACCTGGGGTATTCTCCGTTGCAGACATTTCCATGAGCACGCCTTGAACAGTCATCAATACCCGGCTGATTGGCACGTTTTCATTCGGCATCTTTACAAGCAATTCCTCGCAAATGTCAAGCGCTCGTTCAGGATCACCCTCCTCCAACAACGCTTCAGCCAAAATGGACATCTGAAGGCGGAAGTTGGTCACCATGCGGCGGTTGTTCTCATCCATGTAGATGCCGTCTTCCACGTTGTCCATACCGCCCCATGACCACTTGTCCATCACATTCGTGTACATGCGGTCAGTCGAAACGCCCCCGAATGCGTTGGGGTTTGACGCTTGCGGATACTTAATGGGAACGAGGCGGTAAGCCAATCCTTCCAATCGGAAGTATTGTTGCAGCCCCATGTAGCTGTCCGGACCGGTGGTCACGGCAAAGTAAATCGGACGCTCCCAATTGTTGTTGTGGATCATGTCCAATGCAGCAAACTGGTTCTTCAGGATGTACGATTTCGGATTTCCGTCGGCTCCGCTCAATGTGAATTCGATGGCCTCCAACAAGTCGGGCATTTCTTCATTCGACAGCACCCCGTGTTCCACAATTGCAGCACTATCGACCGGAATGCGGAAACTATTGGAAGGCAAGTACGAGAATTTCTTGCCCCCAGCGTAGTCCCGAACCTTGGAGTCATCCAACGCAACAGATAGGGCGCTTTCAAGATCCATGTAGGGTGCGGAAGGGTCGCGCGGCGCATCCATTATCACCAAATCCCGCGTGCCTTGTCGGTACTTTTCCTCGTCCATCTTAATGGGCAGCGGAGCGCTGTCATAGGCCTGGCGCTTCATTTGATCGATGTACCAATCGGTATTCAGCAAGCTCAGATTGCAAATGCGCACATCCGTGCGGTAGCCCTCAACTTCTTGCACATACCACAACGGGAACGTGTCGTTGTCGCCGTTGGTGAACAGCACCGCATTGGGCTCCAAGCTGTCCAGGTAGTTCTTGGCAAAATCAACACCGGTCCTTCGCTTGGCGCGGCTGTGGTCATCCCATCCCTCACTCGCCATGAGCGCAGGGACAATCAAGGTGAGAAGCAGCATCACTTGCGCCCGCAGCGGCTCTTTTAATCCGAGTCGATTGAACAACAGTGCCAATCCGACCACCAATCCAGCCACCAGTGTCATGAATCCAATGGTCCAGCTCATCGCGTGGTTCCCCGACGTCGCCGCTTCCAGACCAAATAAAACTGCGGCAACGGCTCCAGCTGTGCCAAGCGCCTTGACCGCGTCTCCGGCTTGGAGCTTCCGCGACCAATCGAAGAGCGCATAAGCACCCAATCCAATCCAAATGGCAAAGGCGTAGAACGAGCCGACAAAGGCGTAATCACGTTCGCGCGGTTGGTAGGGATACTGGTTGAGGTACACCACAATCGCAATTCCTGTCAAAACGAATAAAGCGGTGACCACCAAGAATTGCTTCGGATCCCGGAAGGCGTGAAACAACAGGCCAATGAGTCCAAGCAGAAGCGGCAAATAATAGAACCGGTTGTAGCCCTTGTTCGCCACCTGTTGTCCGGTGAGTAGCTCTTGGTTCCCAAGTCGTTCGGCGTCAATTGCCTTGATGCCGCTGAGCCAGTTTCCATCCAAAAAATCCCCGTGGCCCTGGATGTCATTTTGTCGACCCACAAAGTTCCAAAGGAAGTACCGGAAGTACATCCAGCCCATTTGATAATCCTTGAAATAGCGCAAGTTCTCGGCCATGCTTGGCGTCAAATCGCCTTCGACGCGATCCAACATGCCCTGCAATTGACGCACCACTCGTATGTCCTCAGCTGAACCGGTTTGATTGGCGCGTCGAGTGGCCATCCGAATCTGACCTTCCAACTCATTTCGCTCCCGTTCGAGGCGTTGAACGTAGGACTTGCCCCGCGTGATTCCTGATTTCAGGTCCTCGGCGATGATTTGGGAAAGGGTCGATACGATTTCGTCGGAATTCAGCGGGGCGCGTTGCATGCGCCCAGATTGGCGGTCTTTCACCAACATTTCGCCTTCAGATGCAATTTCAAAATTCTCCTCAAACCTGCGGTTGTAGGTCCGAAACAAAGCGTTGAACGCGCGGGTGAGCTCCGCTTTCGACATGCCCGATTGGAGGTAGTCTTCTTGGATGTGCTGTTCGAAAGCTGCCAAACCCATGGGCGCGCTTTTCAATGGACTCGTGAACCCAACTTCTTCGTTGAATCCTTTGTAGTTACTCCATTGCTTGTAGGCGCGTTTGTGGTTGGCTTGGCCGCTCCACATACGGGGGAACACCATGGTGAACCGGCTGTCGTAATTGGGCACGCTTCCGCGCTTCTCCCCGCTGTCGACGTATTCTTCCTCAATGCGCATCCGTTTGGTACCGTTTTCCGCCATCCAGGCCATAGCACCCCCCTCGGTTCGGAAGGATTTCACCCGCACATCCCGGCCTTTGTCTTCGATGATGCTGAAACTCTTGACATACGAAGGTGAACCGTCTTCGTACGGTTTTTCTTGGTCAACTGGTGAGCCCCAGTATTCCCCTGTTGCCAATGGGCGGGATCCGTACTGCTCGCGGTTCAAATACGCCAACAGGGCAAACAAGTCCTCTGGGTTGTTTTCATCCATGGGCGGGTTGGCGGCACTTCGAATAACGATGACCGCAAACGTCGAATACCCGATCAAAACAAGCGTCATGCCCAAGACAAACGTATTCGCAGCCCACCAGCCTTTCTTGTGGGTCCACCACACCGCAGCCGTGAGAAAAGCAATCAACAAAAGGGCGTAGGCCAGGACACCGGAGTTGAATCCGAAGCCCATTTCATTGACGAAGAACAATTCAAACTTGCCCGCGAGGTTGACCACACCTTTGATCATGCCTTCTTGAACAAAGCCCAACAACGCCACTGCGACCAAGGTGGTAATCCCCAATCCCTTCCACGAAAAATCGTATTTCTTGAAATAATAGACCAACGCAATGGCCGGAATGGCCAGCAAATTCAGCAAGTGGACACCAATGGACAGCCCCATCAAGTACGCAATGACAAGGATCCATCGCAGGTGTCCGGGCTCGTCGGCCACGTTTTCCCATTTCAAAATGGCCCAAAACACGAGCGCCGTAAACAACGAAGACAACGCATATACCTCACCTTCCACCGCCGAAAACCAAAAGCTATCGCTGAACGTGTACGCCAACGCCCCAACGGCACCTGCTCCCATGACCGCCCAGCGTTCGGCGGTGCTTGCTTCTCCAGAAGGGTCAGCAATCATCTTCTTCGCCAAGTGCGTAATGCTCCAGAAGAGGAACAAAATGGTAAATGAACTGCTGAGAGCGGAGAGCGAATTAGCAAAGACCGCGGCCGTCTCCGGCGTGGCGAAGATCATCAAGAAACGAGCGAGGAGCATGAAGAAGGGGGCCCCAGGAGGGTGGCCAACTTCGAGCTTGAATGCCGAGGCAATGAATTCACCGCAGTCCCAAAAACTCGCTGTGGGTTCAATGGTTGACAGGTAGACGATGGTGGCCAAGAACCACACGCCCCAACCTGTCCAGATGTTCAGTTTCTGATACGTCATGTGTACACTGACGGGTATTGTGGAACCGCCAGCACGAAGTTAAGGCAGGACCCGGCTTGGCCTGCGTGGAATTTGGGATTGGCCGCTGGGATTTATCAAACGTTTGGTTCCTGGGGGAACGCCCAAACAAGCGCGTTGGTGGCTCATTTCGCGTGTCCCGCCACTCAATCCACAAATCGGGGATCGGCAGCCATGACCTCTCCAGAAACTGGGCACGTCCTCAACTCCTCACTGGAGTAGAATTTTTTGAAGACCGGAAGAAAATCCTTTTCAATGTTCTCAAGATGGAAGTATTCCTCATACAATAAGGCGTTCTCTTTGTCTGAAAACCAGAGCAGTCCATCCTT
>Ga0163110_10000656_pt1 | contig 16639 bp, 12 predicted proteins | sample CRUFie1St17metaG_FD_108703 | JGI IMG/M metagenome (GOLD analysis project Ga0163110, IMG submission 108703) | Marine microbial communities from the Costa Rica Dome - CRUD Field 142mm St17 metaG | ecosystem: Environmental > Aquatic > Marine > Oceanic > Photic zone | place: Costa Rica: the Eastern...
ATTTATCAACTTAATAATTTTTTAAAAGAATGTAATTATATAAAAAAATTACTAACGCAAAATAAAAAAAATGATTCAATTTCAAAACATGTAGTTAAAATTAATGATCTCTCAGAATTGATTAACTTAATTGATCTAACTATAAATGAAAATATTGAAATTAAGTCATCTGCTTCAACAACTTTAAAAAAACTTAGAAAAAAATCATTAGCTGCGTATGAAAAACTAAATAAAGATTTAAATAAGGTTTTATCCAATAAAGATTTTTCTAATTACTTTCAATCTGACTCAATAAGGCATGTTTCCGGAAGACTTGCTTTAGAAATAAAATCAGAATTTAAATCAAAATTTAAAGGTATAATACATGGTTCTTCATCTTCAAATAATACAACTTTTATTGAGCCAATTTCTACTGTAGATATATGCAATCAATGGAATGATTATCAGAATCAAATTAGAGAAGAAGAAATTCAAATACTAAAAAATATTAGTAATGAAATTATAGATGCGCAGAGTTATATCAAAGAAAATGTTGAACTAGCCTCAAAAATAGACCTTATTTTTGCAAAAGCAAAATATTCAAAAGAAATTGAAGGAAATATCATATTAAAAGAAAAAAATTCCAACCAATTAAGATTAATTGATTGCAAGCACCCTTTATTAGGAAAAGATGCTGTTCCAATTAACTTGGAAATAAATGATGATGAAACAACAATCATTATCAGCGGACCCAATGCGGGAGGAAAGACAGTATCTCTGAAAACCTTAGGACTTTCAGCTTTAATGTCACAATCTGGCATACAGGTACCATGTTCTTTTGATTCTAAATTGCCAATATTTTCAGACTTTTTTGTTCATATTGGTGACGAACAAGATTTAGATAAATCTGAATCATCATTCTCATCACATATATCTAACATTATTTCTACAATAAAAAATTGTGATAAAAAATCATTAATCCTTATTGATGAAATAGTTTCATCTACAGACCCAGATGAAGGATTAGCTCTTGCATGTGCAATTACGAATTATTTAAACAATAAAAAATGTAAGACCGTTATAACAACACATATAAAGGGATTAGTTGAATATGGAAATAGGCAAGTTTGGTCTAAAAATTACAGTGTTCTTTTCAATTCAGAGAAAAATTTACCTACATATAGATTAATAGAAGGAATTGAAAGTAATAGTTTTGCTATTGCAACTTCAAGAAATTTAGGGCTACAAGAAGAAATAATTCAAGAGGCAGAAAAAAATTTAGATAATGATTATCTTCAGTACCGATCACTGATTGAAGAATTAAATGCAGAAAGGAATAAATTAAATAAAATACAAGGTGATTTAAAAAACAAAGAGAAGGAATTAAAAAGTAAACAATCTTTGCTTGAAAATGAAATTAGTAAATTAAAAATTGAAAAACAAAAAATAATTGAAGAACATATTGCTGATCAAAAAAAAGAATTATCTAAATTTAAAAAAGAAATTAAATCACTAAAGCAATCGATCAATTCTACCCAAGAAATTAAAGATACTAAGAAAATAATTAGAAACTATGAAAAGAAATTTCAAACTAATGAAAATATAAACAATGCCATAAATCTTAAATTAGGCGACCTAGTAAAACTTGAAGGAATTTCTAGTCCAGGAAAATTGATTGGATTTAAGTCAAAAAAAATTGGTCGCTTTTCAATTGGAAACAGTGTTCTCGAATTGCCTATTGATAAAGCATTAAGCATAATCGAAGATAAGAGAAATAATGAAAACTTCACATCTTTGATTACGGAATCCAACAGCTTAAACTATGAATTAGATCTCAGAGGATTTTCTGTTATTGATATAAAAGATACTTTAGAAAAATTTCTTGATAATTCGCTTCTTAATAATGAAAAAAGTTGCCAAATCTTTCATGGAATCGGGTCAAGAAGTGTTGAAAGTGAAGTACATAGAATTTTAAGAGAAACAAATTTTATAAAGAGTTATTCACCTCATAAGGACAGAAAAGGTGTAACTGTAGTTAATTTTAAATAACTAATAATTGTTTTAATTTTTCAGTTATTATTTTTTCTTCACCATCTCTTATATTCACCATAGATATATTCATGTCAGCTCCATAACCACCGTCGCCTAGATAAATACCTGGATCTCCACTTTCTAATTTTCGCTTCAATTCCTCTGGCGTTATACCTTTCCACTCTGAAGAAAAATAAAATATTACTTGAGGCCCTTCTCTGACTGTACTTTCATCTTCAAGAGCTATCTTAATTCCGTCAATATTACCTAATCCGTTAATTATATATTTTGCTTTACTTTTCCATTCTCTCCACACAGTATCTTGGTCTGTATCAAGAAAGATTTTAAGTGCTGTAGTGAGACCAATGATACATTCTTTTGTAACTTTCATTGTGCGACCAATCTTTGCTTTTTTATCACTGAAACAAATTAAATTTTTTCTTGCAAAATTAATATATTCTTTTTTGCCAATCATGAAACCAGTATTTTGAGGCCCTCTTACACCCTTGCCTCCACTAAAGGATACTAAAGCGGCTCCTCCATTTGTGAATTTATACAAATTTTCTAAAGGAGGTAATTTTGCAGATGCATCAACTATTACAGGAATATTATTTTTATCAGCAATTGAGATTATTTGATTAAAATCGATTTTATTTTCTAAAAAAGTAGCTTCAACAAATGCAATTGCCACTGTTTTTGAGTTAATTTTTTCATCAAGATCTTTGTAGTCATTAAAATCAATTAGCTTAGCTCCTGTGGCTTCAAAAGATGGATCATAATGATTTCTGTGATGCTTACTTATAAGAATTTCGAAGTTTTCAGTTTGATTAGGAATTTTATCGATTAAAGTCATGTCCTTTTTGCACAAAACTGATGCAGACATTAATACAATTGCAGAAGCACATCCCGATGTAATTAGCGCACTTTCCGCTTGGCATAATTTTGCGACTTGATCTGAACATTTCTCATGCAATTCTTCATAGTTAATAAAGGCATTTGAAGCTTGATTCATGGCATCAATTACTTCAGGTTTCATTATGCTTCCACCCAAATTAGTAAACCAGCTTTTTCCGTTTATAACTGATTTAATATTAAGATCTTTGTATATGTCAGGTGTTCTCATTTCAAATTTTCCATATATATAAATTCAGATTTTAATTGTCCACAACCAGCATTTATGTCTATACCCTTTTCCATTCTAATTGTTGATGGAACACCATAATCACTTATAATCTTTCTGAATCTTTTTATGTTATCGAAATTTGATCGACCATAATCAGAATTTTTTGTTGGATTAACTGGAATCAAATTTAAATGACACAGAAGAGGTCTTAAGAGTTTTCCTAATTTATTAGCATGGTCTAGTGAATCGTTTTGACCACTTAATAAAACATATTCAAAGAAAATCTTCCTATTTGTTTCCTCTATATATTTTTTACAAGTTTCAATTAAATCTTCTAAAGGATATTTATTATTAATTGGCACAGTCTGAGACCTTGTTTCATTGTCGGGTGCATGAATTGAGACAGCTAAGTTTACTTGAATTTTTTCCTTTGATAATTCAATAATTTTTGGAAGCAATCCAACTGTTGAAACTGTTATATTTCTTGCTCCAATATTCAAACCTTTTTGATCATTTAAAATTTTAATAGCCTCTATGACTCTGTCATAATTTGCTAAAGGCTCTCCCATGCCCATAAAAACAATATTTAAATTATTTTGATCTTTAATTGTGCTTGGGTTTTCTTTTAATAATTCTTTTTTTGCTTCTACTACTTGAGAAACTATTTCGCCTACTGATAGCTGTCTTGTAAACCCCTGCTGCCCAGTTGCACAAAATTTACAGTCTAATGCACAGCCTACCTGTGAAGATATGCACACTGTTCGTCTTTTTCTTCTATGTCCATCTTCATCATATCGCATTAATACAGTTTCGATTAATTTATTATCATGAAGCTTCCATAAAAATTTATCAGTACTTTTGTCTTTAGATTTTTTTTTCACAACTAACTTTAAAGGGCTATAATCTAATTCACTTTTAAGGTGTTTTTTTAGATTGTCTGGGATTGTTGAGATGTCATTAAAGTCATCATATAAATCGACATACATTGATCTCCAGATTTGATCTGCTCTGTAGGACTTCTCACCCTTATCCATAATAAAATCTTTTAAGTCTTCTTTATTTTTTTCAAAAATTGAATTCATCTATTTACATATAAATTTGGTCTGTTATTATTTCAAACATATAAGTTATTTAGTAATAACTATATTAATTTAGCATGGCAGAAAAAACTATAAGAAACGAAACAATAACTGATAAAAACTTGTCGATTGAGTCTTCTAACCTATCCAAAAACCAAAACATAGAAAATATAATTTCTTTTGCAGAACCAATACTTGAAGCAAAAAACTTAAATGTTTATTACGGAAAAGCACATGCTGTTAAGAATGTGAGTATTCAAGTCCCAAAAAATAAAGTTGTATCTTTAATTGGCCCTTCAGGTTGTGGTAAAAGCACTCTAATAAGATGCTTTAATAGAATGAATGACACAATAAGGATTGCAAAAATAGACGGATCAATAACATATAACAATAAAAATATTTATGATCTGGATCCTGCCGAAGTTAGGTATAGAATTGGCATGGTTTTTCAAAAACCAAACCCATTTCCTAAATCAATATTTGAAAATGTTGCTTTTGGACCAAAAGTAAATGGTTTTAAAGACAACATGGAACAAATAGTAGAATCATCACTAAAAAAAGCTGATCTTTGGAATGAAGTTAAAGATAGACTAAAAGAAAATGCATATGGATTATCAGGAGGCCAACAGCAAAGGCTTTGCATTGCTAGGTCTTTGGCAGTTAATCCTGAAGTTATCCTAATGGATGAACCATGTTCAGCGCTTGATCCTATTTCAACTGACAGAATAGAAGAATTAATCAAGGATCTTTCAAAATCTATGACTATATTAATTGTTACCCATAATATGCAACAAGCAATCAGGGTGTCAGATTTCGCCGCATGTATGATGGCAGGAGAGGAAAGAATTGGTGAGCTTATCGAATACGGGGAGGTTGATCAAATTTTCGGTAATCCAATTGATAAGAGAACAGAAAACTATGTCACAGGTAGAATTGGATAAAAATTTAATAAATTATGGATGAATATAGAGGCAGAAAATCATTAGACCTTGAGCTGCTTGAAGTTGAAACAAAAATTAATGTCTTGTACAGACTAGTTAAGACTGCTTTTAATGATTGCATGGAATCTTTTTACGAAAAAGATTTAGCATTATCAAAAAAAGTCATTGAAGAAGATGAAAAGATAAATGTTTTGTCCAAAGAGATCGAAAATTTATCTATTCTTGTTATAAGAAACCAAACACCTATAGCTTCAGATATAAGAAAATTAACCTCACACATATTTGTTACTCAAGAACTTGAAAGAATTGGTGATTATTTGAGAGGAATTTCAAGAATAAATTTAAAAATAGGCCAAGAGCCATTCATTACTAAATTTGAGAAAATCCCAAAAATGGAAAAAGTTGCTAAAGAAATGCTTAAAAGAAGCATGAAGTCTTTTCTAAATGAAAAAGAAGAAAAAGGTGCAATCGAAACAGCAAGAAAAATATTTACTCAAGATGATGAAATTGATAATTTAAATACTCAAGTTCAACAAGACTTAATAAAAAGAATGTCTAAAGATTCAAAGTTAGTCAAACAGGGAACCTATATTATATGGGTGGCACATAACTTGGAAAGAATATCAGACAGGTCAACAAATATAGCAGAAAGAACATTGTATGTTCTTACGGGAGATTCGTCAGCTATAATTGATCACGATCTAGACGGATAAATTTCAAATTTTTTGTAAATATTATTTCTTATATCAAAAGATAGGTTTGAATTTGGTTTAAATTTTTTAAATGCCCTATGTACAGTCCTAATACTTATATTATATTTTTCTGATATTTGCTTATTAGATAAACCTTGGGCCCTGTCTTTTATAATATTTTCATCTCTTCTATTCTTTTCTAAATTTCGAACCAATGAAGGGTTGTCATAAATACAAATTTCAATTGGACAATTTAGACACGAGGTACTAAACCTGCAACCAGAATCTTTAAAATTTATTTCATCATTTTTTAAATTTAATTTGTTTAACATTTTTATAATAGAACTTTTGTTCTAATATTATAGAACGTATGTTCTAAATGTCAACTACCTTTTTTTCTAAGAAAATTTATAATTACGTCTATGAATGCTGAAATTGTTGCCATAGGTTCCGAATTATTGCTAGGTCAGATTGTTGATTCAAATTCTGCATGGATTTCGAAAAGACTTGCTGAGAATGGAATCAATTTATTTTACAAGACGATTGTTGGAGATAACCCTGAAAGAATGGAATATATTCTATCAAAGTCATTATCAAGGGCAGAAATTGTAATTACATGTGGCGGAATAGGTCCGACTAAAGATGACATAACAAGAGATATTGTTGCAAAAGTTACAGGCAAAAATTTGATTGCTGACAAAGATTCTCTTGATCATATAAATAATAGGTTTAGGAAGAGAGGGATGATACCTACTAAAAATAATGATAGGCAGGCACATTTTCCAGATGGCTCAATAATCATTAAAAATCCTAACGGTACTGCCCCTTCATTTATTGTAGAAAAAGATAATAAATGCATAATTTCTTTGCCAGGGGTACCTTTTGAAATGAAGTGGCTTATTGATAATGAAATAATTCCTTATCTTGTTAATAAATATAAGCTTGAAGAAATCATTCACTATAAAGTGTTAAAAACAATCGATTTGGGCGAAAGTAATGTTGATGACTTAATAGGAAAGATAATGGAGAGCTCGAAAAACCCAACTGTTGGCGTGCTTGCACACCCGGGGCAAGTAGATGTAAGAATTGCTGCTAAAGCAAAAAATAAAGAAGAAGCTACAAAATTAATAACACCAGTAAAAAATGAAATTGAAAAGCTTTTGGGTAATAATATTTTTGGTGAAGATGAAGATACATTAGAAAAAGTTGTTGCAAAAAAATTAAACAAAAGTAGAAAATCAATTTCAATATTTGAAAATATTACTAGCGGAGTGATATCTAATTCGATCAAAAATTTTGCAAATAATAGGTTTAAAATTGGTCTGACATCCGAAAACGAAAATATAAATGAGTTTTTAAAAAAATTTAATATTGAAGAAAAAGAGCAGTCTCCTGAAAAAAAATGTCTGATGCTTGCTGAATTTATTAAAAATATTTCTTCTTCAGATATTGGCTTTGCATACTATGGAATAACCACAGGAGATGAAAATGTCCAGAATCTTGGACAGGGTGAGAGCTATTTTGCAATAGTTGATGATGCTAAACATCAAATTAAACATGTCAGGTCAGCTGGCATTGGTGTTCCGGATAAAAGAAGGGCTATAATGAGTTCATTAAGTCTAATTAAGAGTTTTTTGGATAATTAAATGAAATCACTATCAGCTATTCAAATAGATAATAAACCGGAACTTATCGTTGATGAGATAGATATTGCAGACCCAATTGAAAATCAAGTTATGATTAAGCTTATTTCAAGTGGAATATGCCATTCCCAACTTCACCAAATGAATGATGCAAATCTTCCCAAACCTTTTCTTTTAGGACATGAAGCAACGGGCATAGTTATGAAAACTGGTCCTAAATGCGATTACGTAAAAGAGGGTGACTATGTAATTGCGACATGGGTCAGAAGAACTCCAATCGAAGGAAGGTACCTTCCTGAACTTAAGGGAGTTAGTTATCAAGAAAAAAAATTAAATTGCAGGATAACTTTTACATGGTCAGAAGTAATAATGTGTGAAGATGAATATATTGTGAAAATTCCAAAAAAATATGCGACACCCGAATCTTGTATTGTTGGTTGCTCTATTTTAACTGGTGCAGGTGCAGTTAAAAATACTGCAAAAGTTAATCCAGGCGAAACTGTTGCTGTTTATGGTGTTGGAGGAATTGGATTAGCTGCTGTAAAAATGGCATCACTTTTAAAAGCTTCAAAAGTTATTGCTATTGATATTGATAATGAAAAGTTAGAATTTTCAAAAAAATTTGGTGCTACGCACACCATAAATTCAATTGAAAATGATTCCATAAATGAAATTTATGATCTTACTAATGGTGGAGTAGACTATGCCTTCGATGCAATTGGTAAGGAGGTAACCATGAATCAAATTTTTGAGGCAACAAAGAAAGGTGGTTCTGGAGCAGATAATATAGGAGGAATATCTATACTAATTGGTATACCTGAGTCTTCAAACATATCTATAGATGCTAATCAAATTCTATTAAATCAAAAAACTTTTAAAGGTAGCTTAGGTGCAACTTATCCTGAAGAAGATTTTATTTATTTCTTAGATATGTACCATAAAGGTGAATTTCCTATTGATAAAATGATTAGTGAGTCTTTTAAACTCCCAGACATAAATAGTGCCTGCCATAAATTAGAAAGTGGAAAAATAACAGGAAGATCCATAATTAAATTTTAATGATTATGGATTTTGATTATTCAAAAGCCATTGAAAATCTTGAAAAAAGATTTAATTTTGAAAAGAAAGAATCTAAAGATTTTTCCTTCTTTAAGCTTGATAGAAGTTTTCAACTTATGAAGTTGCTAGATAATCCTCATAAGTCAAATGCACTTACCATCCATGTTGCTGGAACAAATGGCAAAGGTAGTGTTTCATCATTATTGTCTTCAGTTTTATCTTTAAAACATAAAGTTGGCCTATACACCTCTCCGCACTTAAACGATTACACAGAAAGAATAAAGATAAATAAAAAAGATATTCCAATGAAAGAATTTGCTAATATTTATTTTCAAATTGAAAAACAGATTTCTGTTTATGAAAAAAATTTTAATACTCAATTTTCTTTTTTTGAAATTCTTACTGCAATTAGTTTTATTTATTTCAAGAAAAATTCAGCAGATATAAACATAATTGAAACAGGAATTGGTGGGACTTTTGATACAACAAATGTTTTAAACTCAGATATACAAGTTATTACACCAATAAGTTACGATCATCAAAATGTTTTAGGTAATACAATCAAGCTGATTGCAGAAAATAAAGCAGGAATAATAAAGAAAAATTCTGTTGTAATTACTGCAAATCAAATAAGTGAAGCTCTTGAAATAATCAAAGAAAAATCAAAAAAAGAAAATTCAAAATTGATACCTTTAAATTACTCTATTAATGTAAAACCATTTTTAAAAAATAATAAAATGAATTCTGTTATTTATTTAAATGATGAAGAGTATGAAATAAGCACTTATTCAATTGGGGAGTATTATTTGGATAATATAGCCTTATCAATTCAAACTTTGCATCATTTAAATAAATTCAAAGTTGATAAAATTGATGTAGAGAATGGAATAAAAGAAAATTTTTGGCCTTGCAGGGGAAACTTAAAAAAATTTAAGGATAGAAATTTTTTTATTGATGGTGCTCATAATGAAGATGGGTTTAAAAAACTTGAGACAACAATAAATGAATTCTTTGGTAAAAAATTTATTCTTATTTTTGGGTTAAACAAAAATCATGATATAAATTCTTCCATAAAATTTATAAAGAAGTTTAAATGTAAAACGATAATTTCTGAATCAGGTCACCCAAAATCTGAAAAAGTTACTTACATAGAAAAAAAATTCAAATATAATAATATAAATTATATTAAATCTAATGACATGGAAGATGCTCTGAATATTTCTTTGAAAGAATCAAAAGAAGACGAAACAATCATATCTGCTGGATCCCTTTTCATTTCAGCAGAGATAAACAAAATAATTGAAAATGAACAAAGAAAGTAAAGACAGGATTGTTGTAACAGGGATGGGAATTATATCCTGTGCAGGAAAAACAGTTAATGAATTTTGGGAATCACTAATTAATGGAAAATCAGGTATTGATTATCTTACCCAATTAAACACCGATGGATATTCCTGTAAGATCGGTGGAGAAATTAAGAATTTTGATTCTTTGAATTACATGGACAAAAAAGAGTCAAAAAGGCTGGCTCTAAATTCTCAATTCGCTGTTGCAGCTTCAATGGAAGCAATATCTGATGCAGAATTAGATCTATCAAGTATAGATAGATCAAATATTGGAGCATTAATTGGGAGTGGATCTGGAGGAACTATACCAGAAACAGAAAAAGAAACCATACAAATGTTTAAAAAAAATAGGAATACCATAAGCCCAATTTATGTTCCAAAAATGTTGCCAAACATGGCGGCTTCAAGTGTGAGCAGGATATTCAATTTAGAAGGTTATTCAAACTCTATATCTACTGCATGCGCCGCTGGAACACAATCTATAGGTGAAGCTTACGAAGTAATTTTAAGAGGAGATGCAGATATTATGCTAGCAGGTGGAGCTGAAGCTCCATTTTGTGAAACAACTTTAGGTGGATTTTGCAATATGCATGCACTTACTTCTCAAAATGATGACCCAGAAAAAGCTAGTAAACCATTTGATAAAAATAGGGATGGGTTTGTTCCCTCTGAAGGTAGCGCAATACTAGTTTTAGAAAGGTTGGAAAATGCTGTCAAAAGAGGTAAAGCTCCAATTGTAGAAATACTTGGATACTCCTGCACTTCTGATGCTTATCATTTAGTTCAACCTGAGCCTGAAGGAAAAGGTGCAACTAGTGCAATGAGAAAGGCGCTTTCAAAAGCGAATTTAAATTTTGAGGAAATTGATTACATCAATGCTCACGGCACATCAACCCCTGCAAACGATAAAGCTGAAACATTAGCAATTAAAAATGTATTTAAAGACCATGCGTATAGTTTAAAAATAAATTCTACTAAATCGATTATCGGACATTCATCAGGTGCTGCAGGTGCTATGGAAGCAGTGACTTGTGCAAAATCTATTTATGAAGGCAAAATTCATGGAACAATAAATTATAATACTCCTGACCCTGACTGCGATCTAGATTACACGCCAAATAATTCAATTGATTATGAAATTAATTATGCGTTATCGAACAGTTTTGGGTTTGGGGGACATAATTCATGCATTATACTATCTAAATTTTCATAAATAAGTAGACTATTTTTTGGTCAAAAGATATTCTTATTTGTAAATTATGATTGAAAAATCCTTCGTCCATTTACATAATCATTCAGAGTTTAGTTTCATTGACGGGAGCTCTCTTCTTCCTTCAATGGCTTCTATTTGCAATGATCTAAACATGCCTGCTATTGCATTAACTGACCATGGCAATTTATATGGAGCAGTTGATTTTTATAATGCATGTAGAAATAAAAATATTAAGCCCATAATTGGTTGTGAGTTCTATGTTGCCCCTAAATCTAGATTTGAAAAAGATCCAAATTATACTTATGACCATTTAACCGTATTGGCTAAAAATAATAAAGGATACTCAAATTTAATAAAATTGGTTTCAAAAGGTAATTTGGAAGGTTTTTATTATAGGCCAAGGATAGATAAAGATTTACTCAAAGAACATTCGGAAGGTCTAATAGTGCTCTCTGGTTGCCCATCCTCGGAATTATTTAAAAAAATTATTTCGGAGGATGAAAAATCAATTATTGAAACTATTAATTGGTATAAGGACGTTTTTGGAGATGATTATTATTTGGAAATTATGAGGCATGAACATATTGAAAATCAAGAAAAAGCCAATAAATGGATTATTGATAATCATAAAAGTTTAGACTTAAAAATAGTAGCAACAAATGATAATCACTATGAAACTAAGAATGATTATGAAAAAGAAATATTGCTCAAAAATGTGAGGTCTGGAAGTTCAAACCCTAGGTCGGATATCTTAGAAGATAACAGTTATTATATTACCAGCCCAGAAGAGATGAGAGAGAAGTTTAAAGATGTCCCAGAATCTTGTGATAATACATTAGAAATTGCTGAGAAATGTAATGTAGAAATTGACTTTTCTAAAACTATGATCCCAGAATTTAAAGTTCCTGATAATAAAGACTCTTTCAGCTTTCTTAAAGAATTATGTGAAAAAGGTTTAGAAAAAAAATTCCCTGAGCCTAGTAAAGAAATTATAGAAAGGCTTGAATATGAATTATCAGTAATCAAAGAAACTGATTTTGCTGATTATTTTCTTGTTGTATGGGATATATTCAAATTTGTTAATAGTAAAAAGATATTAACAACTTTAAGAGGTAGTGCAACAGCAAGTTTAGTTCTCTATTGTTTAGATATAACTAAGATCGATCCAGTAAAAAATACTTTGGTTTTTGAGAGATTTTTAAATATTGAGAGAAAAGAAATGCCTGATATTGATATAGATTTTCAGGATGATCGCAGGAAAGAAGTGCTTGAATATTGTACTGAAAAATATGGTTATGATCATATTGCACAAATTATTGCATTTAGCAAAATTAAAGCTAAAGGCTCACTTAGAGATGCTGGCAGAGTTATGAATTTACCATTAGCTTTTGTTGATAAAGTTGCAAAATTAGTTCCAAATAGAGATCCTGCAAATCCCACTTCTGATATGACATTAGAAAAGGCACTTAATTTAAACCCTGAACTAAGAAGAGAATATGACTCAAATGAGGACGTTAGAAATCTATTTGAGAATGCAATGAAAATTGAGGGTTCTGTTAGAAATATTCAAACTCATGCAGCGGGGGTAATAATTTCTAAAGATCCTTTAGATAATTCTGTGCCAATCCAAAGGCCTCCAATAAGCGATGATGATGCACCTCCTCTTACACAATATGAGATGTTTGCACTAGCTGACTTAGGGCTATTAAAGATGGATTTTTTAGGTTTATCAAATCTTACAATAATAGACCAAACAATTAAAATGATTAGAAAGAAATCTGGTATTTCAATAGATTTAGATTCTCTTCCAAAAGATGATAAAAAAACTTTTCAACTATTAAGCCAAGCTAAAACGTCTGGAGTTTTCCAACTTGAAAGCTCTGGAATGAAAAGATATATAAAAGATCTTAAGCCAACATCAGTAAATGATATTTCAGCAATGATTGCACTTTATAGGCCAGGGCCTATGGAGCATATTTCGACATTTATTGATTCAAAACATGGAAAAATACCTATCAAGTATCCGCATCCATCTTTAGAAAATATCTTAAAGGAAACATACGGAATTATTGTTTACCAGGATCAAGTTTTACTTATTGCTCAATCAATTGCTGGTTATTCTTTGGGTGACGCAGATAGATTCAGAAAAGCTATGGGTAAAAAAATTCCTGAGGTTATGCTAAAAGAAAAAGATAAGTTCATGAGAGGAACCATGGAAAATGGTTTCACTAAAGAACTTGGTGAAAAAGTTTTTGAACTTATTGAGCCTTTCGCAGGATATGCATTCAACAAAGCACATAGCGTAAGCTATGCAATGATTGGGTATTGGACAGCATATTTCAAAGCAAATTATCCTGAAATATTCATGTCAATTCTAATGAAAAATTCCGCAGATGATAAAGAAAAAATCTCAAGCCTTATTTCTGAATGCAGTTCGATGGATATAGGTATTTCAAGGCCAAACATAAATAGAAGTGAAGTTGATTTTGATCCTTATATTGATGATTTGGGTAAAAAATATATAAGTTATGGACTTGGCACTATCAAAAATATTAGTTCAAGTTCAATGGAAGTTCTTGTAAATGAAAGAAATAAAAATGGTCAATTTAAAAATTTAGAAGATTTTATTTCTAGGATGTCTAAAAACCCATTAACTAAAGGTTCTTTAGAGCCTTTGATTAAAGTTGGTGCGTTCGATGATATTGAAACAAGAGAAAAACTTCTACCCTCACTTGATAAAATTGTTCAAGAAATATCAAAAAGGAACCAGTTAGAATCCAGCGGTCAAGCTAATATGTTTGATTTGTTAGGTGATGAAGTTAAGGTTCCAATTAATTTAGATCTTCTTGAGACTGATGTTGATTATAAGGAAAGAATGTTTTGGGAAAGAGATTTAATGGGAACCGCATTAAGTGATAACCCAATTAATAAGAAAATTGAATCTTACTCAAGTACTCATGCTGTTTTCTATGGACAAATAAACTCAAAAAAATCCTATGAGCAATTAAAAACAATTGGGCAGGTGTTATCGATAACTAAGAGAACTACAAGATCTAAAGATCAATTTATTATTTGTGAATTAGGATTATTAGATAATTCAATTGAGTTAGTAGTTTGGCCGGATAAAATGGAGTCTTCACAACTTTTATGGGAAACAGGAACATATTTGGAGTTAGATGTAAAAACAAATTTAAGGAACGGATCAATAAATATGATTTTTGAAAATGGAAAAAAATTTGAATTTGAAAATCATGACCTAGAAGAATTTGTATCTGCTAAAGAAAGTGTTGTTTCAGATCACATACCAGAAAATGATTCAATAAATTCAGATTATGATGACAATGTTGAGGAAATTGATGAGAGAAGTTCACCTATTATTAATAATGAAGATAATGAGCCAGAAGTCGAGTCACAAAGCATTAATAAACAATTCAAAATTGAATTTATGGGTTCTAAAAATTTAATTGAGGATAAATATAAATTTGAAGACGTCATAAAGCTTTTACTTGAGAATAAAAATGATAGCGAAAATAATAACGTTACTATAGAAATTTTTTATGAAGAAAATAGCATTGAATTAGATTTACCCTTATCAATTAATTATTCTGATGACTTGAGATCCAGACTAGATTTAATTATAGGGAATCACAACATAATTATTACATAGAATATTTTCTATAATATAATCAGTCATATGAAATTGAATTATCCTAAAATTTTGATGTATTCACGAAATATGTGTTCCGATTGTATTAGAAGTAAAAATTACTTAGAAAGAAATCAAATTCCATTCGAAGAAATAAATATAATTGAAAATCCTGAATTTAAAGAAACTGTAGAAAAGCTTAACAATGGAAGGCAAACTGTTCCTACAATAATTATTGAAAATAAGACAGATAAAATTATTCTTTCTGAGCCATCTGATTTGGAGTTAGGCATCTCAATTAAAAAGTTAGCTGGGTAAAAATGAAAATATTAATTTTTATTCCCCATATGGGACAAGGTGGAGTCGAAAGAAGCTTTATTAATCTTTCTAAAGAGTTAGAACAAATAAATCATACTGTGAAATTTGTAACTTTAAATAAAATTAAAACAAGCTACGAAGAAGAGTTAAATACTATTAAATTAAATTCTAAAAGAACATTATTTTCTATAATAAAGCTTTCAAAAATAATAAATGATGAGTCTCCAGATGTTTTGATTTCAGCACAATATTACGCAAATATCGTTGCAATTATTTCAAATCAGTTATCCAAAAATAAGACAAAGATAATTATCTCTGAAAGAAATCATTTAACGTCCGCTTTAAAAAAATATAATTTTATTAAAAAAATAATTATTAAATTTCTTATAAAGTTTTTATATGAAAAATCTGACCTAATTTATGGAAATTCAGAAAGTGTCTGCAAAGACCTTAAAAAAAATTTTATTAAAAAATCTAAAGTTGTAAAAATATTAAATCCTTTTAATCCTCAGAATATTATTAAAATGTCGAAGGAAAAAATTGATGATAAATGGATTAGTGAAGGCAATGTTCCTATATTAGTATATATTGGTAGGCTTGAGCAGCAAAAAGATATTTCTACGCTTATTAAATCATTTGAATTACTAAATATAAATCATGAAGCCAAGTTACTTATTATTGGAAACGGGAGCCAAAAAAATAAACTATCTGAAGTACCCTCTTATCTTAGGTCAAATATTAAACACATTGGCTTTGATTCAAATCCATATAAGTATTTAAAATATTGTGACTGCATGGTGCTGACTTCGACTTATGAAGGAATGCCAAATGTTTTAATTGAAGCACAGATTATTGGGATTCCTATTGTTGCTACAGATAGCCCTGGAGGTACATCTGAAGTTTTGGGGTATGGTAAAACGGGTATTTTAGCTGAAACCGGAAACCCTAAAGATATCTCAGAAAAAATTTTAACAGTTCTTAAAAATAAAAAAATTGTTTCAAAATTGACTAATAATTTTAATGAATCAATTAAAAGATTTGATCCTGTTAAAATCTCAAGCCAGTTGTTAAAAGAGATTGATAATTTAAATTAAGAAATCTCAATTTTTATTGGAGAATGATCCGATTTCCTTTGCCCTAAATCAATAGGAGGGAAAATTAATACTTCCTGTCCATCTATTAAGGGGAGTAAGGATTTGGAAGCTATAAAATAATCAATCCTCCATCCTGTATTATTTTCGTATGCATTACCCATATAACTCCACCAAGTGTAATGTGTATTTTCATTATCTTTTTCTCTAAAAACGTCGCAATAGCCAGCTTTCATTAAATTATCAAAACTATCTCTTTCTTCGTCTGTAAATCCTGCATTTCCTTTATTTGACTTTGGGTTGGCTAAATCGATTTCTTTATGTGCAACATTAAAATCGCCACATGCAATTACAGGTTTGTTTTTTGAAAGTTTGTTTAGGTATAAAAGAAAATCGACATCCCATTCTTCGGTTCTATAAGAAAGTCTGCTCAAAGGATTTTTTCTATCTGATCCAGAATTTGGAACATAAACATTTA
>Ga0163110_10000660_pt1 | contig 16613 bp, 20 predicted proteins | sample CRUFie1St17metaG_FD_108703 | JGI IMG/M metagenome (GOLD analysis project Ga0163110, IMG submission 108703) | Marine microbial communities from the Costa Rica Dome - CRUD Field 142mm St17 metaG | ecosystem: Environmental > Aquatic > Marine > Oceanic > Photic zone | place: Costa Rica: the Eastern...
CATCTTGTTCACAATTATTAGACTGATTAAAACTAGAATCATAACAGTTGTCATAATCATAACTGTAATCAGTGTAGTCCATTGTTATCCTAAAATCTTGTACATCAAAATTTAACTTTGCATTTCTATTTGTGTACCAGTCTCTTTCAGTATTATCGTTTCTTACACTATCTTGATTAATCTCCATTGCAGTATATTGAAACCATTTTGCAGGTGCAACACTAACCATTTTGTGATCCTGTGAACCTAAGATTGCAGTAACACCTTGTTCAATTTTATCTTTTATCAATATAGTACCAGCAATACTACCACTACCATACACAACACTATTAGCACCAGTAATAATTTTTACTTGTTGCCCTGTTGCTAGTTCATTACCAAAATCATACCATGCACTACCAGGCAAGTTTGCTGGTATGCCGTTTTTATAAACTGCGGTATGTACATTTTGTGCACCACGTTCGTTATATCCTTGGAAAGCACCATAACCACCAGCAGTCCATGTATGACCGGGTAGTAATGCTCTTATTAAAGAATTGCCTTTTAGTGGGTCTGCTTTTATAGTTGTGCTTTGTTGTCCCACTACCACAACTTCTTCTATCTCTTCTGCCTGTGCTTTTGGACTCAAACATACTGCTATTGCAAATACGATTGACCAAACAAAAGCCGCATACATGGGAGAAAAATTGATATGGAAATTCCAATCAATCTTACTTTTGTTATTCATTCTGTCTCCAGGTTATTAGTTCTATTATAATTATACGTCTTATACTGGAAAAGTCAAGTAAAAATTTAAGTTATTTTACAAAAGGTGAAGCCCGGAGGAACTCCGGGCTTCTATGGTGCTCTAGTGGGGGATGACTAACGTTGAGCACCAGGGAACCGTTAGCAATATATAATTATCTTATATCGCTCCCGACATACAAGTAGTTTTGGCTAGTTTCTGCCAATTGCTTGGGTCCATTTTTCTAAGGTCAGCAATCTTAAGAACCATACGCAAACTTATCTCTCTAAGTATGTCTTGATTCTCAGTCATAAAGTCAATAACTTCTTTGTCACCGTCTTTACCAAACTTGTATTCATCAAGCATACCGTCTTGTACGATTTGGTTAATTCTAAGGAACTTATCTCTCTTAGAGCTCATTGTAAGGTCTAAGTAGTGACACCTTGACATAAGAGCAGACAAGTGGTCTTTAATTTTCTTACTACGAACATTTTCAAAATCAACGTTAGTAATAAAGATACAACCACCTTTAAACTCGAACCTATCAGGTATGCCTTCCCTACGAAGTGCTTGGGACTCTGATTTCCAAGTAATAGTTCTTTTCTTACCTGAATCCAAAGTAGCCTTAAGCATATTCAAACACACTTCATCAAACAATACACTATCACAGTCATCAAATACTAAGATGTTACCTTGTTGTGAGTTGTTGTAAAGTGTTTGGAAAAGACCAATTGGTGTAACAGAACCTTTAACAACTTCAGTCCTTGCAGGCTTACCAGCAACTTCTGTAAGCATGTCATAGTCCTCAAGAACAGTTTCAACACCAAATGACTTACCAACTCCTGGAGGGCCACTTACAATCATACCCCTTACAGTACCTTCTGCTACTGCATGAGTCATTCTGTCCAAAATATCAAAACGTTCACGAATTCGCTCAATTGCTTGTTCGTCAGTTTCCTCATCTTTTGGAGTGTTATCAATTTTAGGTTGTTCTGCATAAACACCAGGAGTTACATACTCCAAGTCTTTTGTAGGGTCTTCAATCAAAACCCTAATACTTGCAAATTTATCACCCATCACCTCACTACCATTTACAGTAATAAAGGCACCCTTTTTGCCAACATTAAGTGGCTTTAAGATAGGAAATACAGTATCAACGATTTCGTTTTTACGGTAAGTTCCGCTCTTAATTTTTACATAATTTAAGTTTGTCATATTAGTCATCCCGTTTAATTAATATACATACTATTATACTTCTTTATAGGTAGAAGTCAACCTTTTTTGCCACTTTTTTTGGTATTTTTTTAAGATTTTTTGATATCTAGCATGTAAAAGCAGGTTTGTAAGCATTTTGCCTGCCATTTTGCGTCATCTACAGCACTATGTAGGTCTTCTTGTACGCCTTTTCTAGGATCTACGTCCATCATGCTAAAAACAGTTCTACTGTCTCGGATTTGCCAATATGCCCAATTTGTGTGGATATTGTGCATTTTGTATAGGTTCTCTATAATGACCATATCAAATTGAGGACCTTGACACCATATTTCGTCACAGCCTACAAGCCATTTATTAAGAGATTTTGTGAATTCTTCAATACTAGTTCTGCCCTCAGATGAGAATGCTTTTTCTCTAATATCGAGTGGTTGTTTTGCCCACCATGTCAAAGTATTATCATCAACATCTCGACCCATTTCAGTTTGCTCGTCGATGTTTAATTTAAAGTCTAAGAATGTGTGTGGTTCTTCATTTGTGTAAGGATCGAACTTTACACCACCCACACTCAAAATAACTGCTTCAGGCGTAGTTGCCAAAGTCTCAATATCTATCATTGCGTGGGTGGTCATAAGTATTCCTTAATTTGTTATGTCTACTGCATACATTTCATTGAAAACAGTTCTTGCTTCTTCTACTGTATATTGTTTTTCATTCCAAGCAGAACGTTCTCTACAATTCATGTCATACCATACTGTAAAGTTTTCTTCAAAACTTATGTTTTCATCGTATTCAAATACTTCCATATTTCACTCCTAAATTAAAAAGTAAATATATTATACCAGAATTTGTGGTTTGTGTCAACCTTTTATGCACCAAGTTTTTTGAAGTATTTTTCGTAAAGACGTTTTTCCCAACGATATGCCTCACGTTCCCAAGGTTGTTGACTGTATGGAACTTTTGTATAATCTGCTTTTTTCCATCTCATATTTGTAGGAGATAATTCTCCTGCAATAAACTGTTTTGCATGTATTAGTTCATGAGTTAGATTTGTTAGTAGTTCTTCCCTTGTATAGCGATATCCTTCAGACGTTCTTGCAATTTCAATTTCAACCTGTCTTTTATCGCCCCAACAATATCCACCTGCTTGTTCTTCTACTGCATTGTAAATCCAAACATCAACATCTACATTACGTCTAAGTTTTGTGGGGATTATATTTTCTAGTAACAACTCGCAAACATTTTGGACAAATTTACGATTTTTTAACTGACCATGTATTTGCACATGAATCATATCCTGATTTCCTACCCAGTTAGATATAGTGCTTATATTAGCATCAATCGTGCTTTTGTCAACCTTTTTGTAACTTATTGATTTGGAAGAAGTTATTGTATTACAATATCTTCCATTCCGGCGGTTCTTAGTCTTGTTATATGACCTATTTGCCATTGTTTAGTATCTAGTCCTTTCATGATACCTAGGTATTTGTTCCTAAGTAGACTGTATTGATTGCAAAGGTGTGTTAGGTTAATTACACTAGGTTCGCTATCAACGAATTTTTCTGCGTCTCTACTACTTAACTGTCTGTTGTAAGATTCTAAGAATTTTCTGAAAGTCTTTGAACGTTCATTTCTCAGTTCAATATTTAGATGTTCTAGTATGGCTTCAATCTCTTGTAATTGATTAAATCTATGTTCAGTAATGCCTGGAAGGGCGGCACTAGATTTCTCTAGGCTACCCTTAATACTGCATTCGTATTTGGCTTCTTCTAACTGTTTTTCATAGTAGTCAATTGAGTCAACAATTTTGCCTAAATCTTCTACTACTGAATTATACCAACCAGCCATTTAATTAATCCCACTCCTCGTCATAGTCTTCATCTTCATCTTCGCCGAAGCCATAATGTCCAACAACGGCAGTTTTCAATGCACCATCAAAGGTGTGTGCTTCGTCCTCTATTCCATTCATATCACATTCTTCATCGAATACACGAACAAGATGTTCAGCGGCTTCGATTTTGTCTTTCTTTTGGACATAATTTTTCATAGAGTCCCAAACACTAATTAGTAATTGTAAATCAGGATTCATCTGCTAACTCCTCTGTATTTTCTTGCAATGGATCTATTCCTTCTTCAACAATGTCATTGTCTGCTTTAGGATTTTGACCCCACTCTCCCATAATTACCTCAAGTTTATCTCCAGTCCAGCCTTTTCTGAACTCTTTGATTTCTTCTCCAGTAACCAGAGATACATAAGAAAGTTTGTTACCAACTTTTTCCACAATACCTTTTGCTTCAAGCATTTCTAGGAGCCCACTATATGGGTCCATACCTTGTTCGTATGGGATTTTTACTTGAACACTTTCAAACGGTTTACTGTAACGTGTTTTCATTACTTTACAAGCCGCTCTAATACCTTGTACTGTAGACACTTTGTTGCCGTCAATGTCTTCCTTAAGTTTTAGTTTTTTCATTGCAATTACAATACTACTTGCATATATAAAACCTTGTCCTCCTGATATTTTATCATCAGGGTCAAACATGTCTTGCGATGCATAAGTATGATTTGTTGCTACTAGACCAATCGGGTGTGGTGCTAGTTGATTAACAGTATTTCTAACTAGGGCAGTTAAAGCCTTAGGCTTTCTACCTAAATCACCTTTTAAGTCACCTTTATTAAATTGGTCGACATCAGTAGGCGATAACAACATACCTAAACTATCTATTACAAATAGCATTTTAGGTTGTTCTTCATATGGTAGGTCACCATAGTTAGTTTTGTAATCACTTATAAATGTGCTTAATGTTTTAGCCACATCATCAATCATGCTAACACTAATTTTGAGAAGTTTCTCAGGACTAGTGTCTACATCTAATGCTTGTAGCCATTCTTCATCAAGTGCATTTTCACTGTCAAATACTACAACTTGACAGCCTTGGTCTTGTGCGTTTTTAACTAAGTTACCCGCACAAATAAAACTCTTACCAGAACCAGATTCACCAGCAAACACACTCACTTTACCAAGTGGGACTCCTTTACGGAAGTCCCCACTTATTAAATAATTTAGAGTGTAGTTACCAGTTGATATCCAATCTTGAGGATCGTGAAATCCAGCACTAATTCCAGTAATGCTTTTTGTCAGTCCTGTTCGGAACTTGGTTAAGTCAAATGGTTTCTGCATAATCTACTCCTATGAACGGTTACGGATCATATTTAAAATATCATCTGCACTAGGTTTTTCACCACTTGCTTCTGTTGTAGCAGGTGCTTCTTCCGTTGCTGGAGCAGGAGCAGGTGCTTCTGCCTTAGGCTCATTAGTAACTTCTGGTGCTTTTGTTTCAGCAACTGGTTGTGCAGGAGCCGTTGTGGCTGGTTTTGCACTACTGTTTGCTGGAGCATCTACGCCATAAGGCTTGTAGAAGTTACCCCATCTTTCCACATCATATAACTCACCGTCAACTGATGCTTGGAACATTTCGCTAATTGCGTTAAGTTCTTCTTCACCAGGTCTTTTTGGTAAAAAGTCTGATAATGTGTATAAACCATTAGTATCAATAGAAGCCAATTCTGTTTCATCTAATGCACGTTCTTTACGCATCCATTTAGATGTAGAATAGTCTGCATATTGACCTTTAGTTGTTTTAGTTACCCTAAAGTCTGTACCATTAACATAATCAGTAGGAATGTTTTCCATATCTGGGTCCATTAATGCTGATTTGATAATGTTAAAGATTTGTGGGGAAATAACAAAACGTCTGATTGGATTTTCAGGTGCTGTTTCGTTAAGTGGATTTTCAGTTACAAATCCTTGGAAAATGTAACTTCTTTTTTTCCAATACTTACGACCCATGTCTTCAAGACTGCTGTCTTTAAACCATGGACGTACCTCTGTTAGTACTGGACAAGTATCGCCGTACATTTCTGCACAAGGTACTTGAACTGTAACAGGTTTACTTTCGCCTCCTGCAACACCTGGAAAAGACAATCTAATCATTTGTCTTTCTTGCCAAAAGAATGTGTTGTCAGCATCTGCATCAGGTAAGAACCTGAGGACTGCTGATGTTCCTTCGTCGATATTCCAGTGTGGATAGATGGCGTTGTCTCCGCCTGTTGATGATTGGCTAGAACTTTTAGTGTTCTCCATGCTTGCCAATTTAGCCCTTATTTCTGCCAAAGATGCCATAATAATTTCTCCTATGTATGTGCCATGTTTGTAATACTGTTTGTGTTTCTGTATTACTAATGCCTAAGTTTATATTCTTTGTGCCATGTTGTCAACCTTTTTATGTCTTTCGACACTAACCGTTGTCTTGTTATAATAGTATTTATTCTTCTATTAAAAAACTCTCTATAAATTTGGTGTATTCCTCTTCTTCTGTGAACTGTTCTGCCATTTGTGCTTGTTCAGGACGTTGTGCAGAAAGTAAAGAAGCCTTAACTGCTCTATACTCAAATTGATCCATTGAGCCACCTTGTGATAGTTTGTTTCCAATGCTACCTAAAAAGTTTGCTAATTGAGGATTTTTAGCAGTAGAACTTAACTGTTGTACTTGATGTCCAAGTTGTGCTTCTGGTGTTGCAAAATCTAAAGGCTCTTCGCTAATAAGTTCTTTAACACCTGCAAAACTTTCACTTTCAATAGTTTGCATAATCATACTTTCAAATGCTGATTGTCTGCTTACTAATCTACTTAGTGTTTCATGTGCATTTCCTACTTTATCATCAAAGTGTGTTTCAGTAAAGTGGTCTTCTAAATTTACTTCATTTACAACTTCAATGTTGTTCATATCTTTTATACTTTCAACTGCTTTACTGTAAGTTTTTACACCACTTAATTTTTTAAATGTTTCTTTAATTGTGTTAATATGCTGTTTTGCAAGTTCTACATAGTCATTATTTTCTTCGTTTATAAGACCTTGCTTTCTAACATAGTTTGTAAATTCTCTTAATTGTTTTAATTCTTTGGTCATAGCAACAATGCTTTCGCCTATTGTATCGTGCATTACTCCACCATTGTATAAGTGCCTTGCCATTGCTCTAGCACCTGCTAAATTTCTACTTGGGAACAAGAAACGTTCTTCATTGTGTTCAATAAATATTTTTTGTATGTTTCTACTTCTTGAGCCACGTACTTCTTCGTTTACTGGTTTTGTGTGCTTAACAATAATCTTTGTTCCACCTAGTGGTTGATTACTTGTTTTAATACTTCCTGACATACTGCCTAAACTTGCTTCAACAATAGTTTCTTCTACTGATTCTTTTTTAGTGCCATATGTTTTGCATGGATTTTGTCCACAACCACAATTTTTACCTTCTAAGATGTAATCACCGAACTCATGTTCTTTAACATCTTTCATTTTGTTTATTAATTCTTTAACATTATCTTCGAAACCTGCTTTTTTACATGCATCTTCAAGAGCACCTAGTCCAGCCGCTCCACCTTCTTTTTCTAATGTTTTACGGATACAATCTTCTGCAGAATCAAATTTTGCTTCATCAATTTCTTCGCCTCTGTTTATTTTGGCAATATCGTCTGATGTTGCATCTCTGCCTGGTCCTTTGTCACTAGTGTGTCTAACTTTTTTAAATTTTATTTCAGAATAAGTGTCTATTGCTTTATCCATTAATTCTTTTGCGGCATCGTCATTTGGAAAACCGCATTCTGATGCAAAGTCCATACTTGAACTGTAATACATATCATCAAAATCTATTCTATCGCCTAGTTCATGTAATTTTGTAGCAATGGCTTCTTCTGTTTTTCCTAGGTCAACCATTTCATCATTAAGAAAAATATACAATGATTGGTCATCATTACAACCAACTACTGTTCTTTCTTCATTAATAGGCTCTAGCCCTGCTAATCGTCTAAGTTCATTTTGTTCTTTCATATCTGCATCTCTTTGAATGTTAATTGCTTCACTGCTTGGTTTTAATGTTTTACCAAATACTCTAAAGTCAAGCATCATTAAATAATCTTTTGCAATCTCGTCTAATTGCTTTCTTAATGTATCAGTTTGGTCTGAGTTATCACTGATACTTAAACGTATTTCTTCTTTTGGTACGTTTAATGTAACAAGTAAATTTGGATCTTCAACAAAAAATCTTATAGCATCTGCTGGATCACCAACAACTTCACCTGCTTTATTATAAGTGTCAATTTGAAAACCGTAACCTTTTAATAGATTAAAAACTCTATCTGCTACTGTTTTTACACTTGTTGCTTCTACCAACATTAGCCTACTTTCTCCGGAGCAGGAGCCGGTGCCTGTGTACTACCACCTGGAGCCATCACTTTATCAGTACCTGTAGGCCCGTCCTTTAAGCCTACTTTAGGACCTGCCATTGCTTTTAAAAATCTTACTATCTTATCTTTCATTTCAGGAAGTGTTTGAGTTACAAAATTTTTAAAAAGCATTTGTTTGCCTTTATCACGTAAAATTGAACTATTAAAAACTTTATCCATATTGTCAGCCGCGGCTTCCATATCTTCATCAAAGTCTATTCCTCTTTGTTTAAGATATGCCATTAATCTTGGTCCAATAGGTGCTTTTCTTGTTAATCCTGATTCTTGCTCTGGCGGAGTTGCACTCATTCCATCAACCTTTCCAGGTTCTTTTTCTTTAGCATAATATTCGAAAATAAATTGTGTAACATCGTCAATAATTTGACCTAAGTTTTTTCCACTTGCTACTGCTACTGGAATAATAAATCTCATCAATTGATAAAAAGCATTACCAACTGCTAACATAACTGGACCCATTGCTTTAAACAATCCGAGGAAACTTTCTTCTAATTGTTGTTGTTCGGATATTGCTATCCATCTTTTCATTTGGTCTCTTTCATTTAGTATCTGCTTTTCTTTCATTTTGACTCCACTAATATTGTTATGTATGTATTTATCATTTAAGGCTATTTATTAAGTTTTTATCTTCAGCATAAAAATTTTCTAATACATTTAATAAATCTGAATTCATGCGTTTTCTAGTCAATAATTTATTTGTTGTTACGTTTGATGCTTTTATAGGATACTGTATATCTATATCTAATGTGTCGTTTATATAGTTTGTGTCATCAAATCTATCATAATCTAAAAAAGTTATATCATAGTTCAACCAATTAGGTAACCATTCACTGTACTTTGACATTCCAAGCATATCATATAAACCTTTGTGTTTATCTCTACCATCTAATAGTTCTTGCATAGCAGTTGCAGGTTTACTGTTTGCTATCAGTCCATACAAATGACTGGAATTCACATGTGATATTAATATGTCTACAGGGTCTTTTAAAATACAAATAAATTTTACTTTAAATTTTTGTGTGAAAAAATCTACATTGTCGGGATATGCTAATGCTTCTCTGTAGCATAGTGTAAAATCTAGTACAGGTTTATCACTTTGCTCTATAGCATTATAATATTGTTGTTTTGAAAAATGGTGTTCGTGCATCCATAAATCTTCAGACCTTTTTCGATTGTGAAATGGAGACCATTTGTTCCAAATATTTACTTCTTTTATATCTTGAAATACAGTAAATCTATCATCTAATACTAAATTATCGTAAAGCCATGTTGTACCACTTTTAGGTGGGCCAATACAACTTATTACGTCTGCGTTTATCAAAGTAATCCGACAGGCATAGGTTCATCGTATTCGTCTAATGGTCCGTCATCATCACTAGGTCCCGTACCATCTCCAATGTTTTGATTTACTACTGTGAATATATCATCTTCAAATGTACTAATATAATTAATCATTCTACATGCTATTACCATGCTCATAACTAAGTCATCGCTTTCACCTGGTTGTCCTGCAAAACTATTACCACGTGCAACAAAGTTTTTAAGTTCACCTAAAAATGCTTTACTGTAAACTTTTAATTTGTTTTGTTCTATAAAACGTTTGAGTGCTAAACAGCCATCAATTTTTGTTTTACTGCTTGTATGAAATCCTTTACGACCTCTTTTACCTTGAACTTTTACTGGGTCATGCAAAAATGTTCCTGGAAATTGTTCTTCACCTGTATCTCTAATTACTACAAGTGCGGCTTCACCAATACTATTATTCTCTACAGTCCAATATAATTCTTTAGAACCATATTGTTTAAGTTCCTTTAGTATATCAAGCATTACTCTTATTTGTCCTTCAATAGGAGTTTTATTATGGCACCATTCTGCTACTTGTACCATTGTAGGTAACTCTATAACTTGTATGGCGGCATTATCTCCGCCTGTTCCAGCACTAGGATCTAATGCTAACACATACATTTTATCTGCTGTAGGTCTTTTATACCAACGTACTTGTCCTGTTTTATACAAGGTGTCTGTGTGCTTCATATTGGCTAATAAAATAGAATCAATTAGTGTTTCATTGTATATAATGAATTCACATTCGTGTTCTCTTCTAAAACGTTCTTCACCAATTCTACTCATTTCTTCAGTGGCCCATTCATCATCTCTATCTGGATGTTGGTCCCATTTAGCCATATAGCCTTTAAATCCGTTTATGCCTACATCACTTTCATTACCATATTCATCTACAGTTTTAATTGCTTGATTCCAAATACCTGCAAATGTATCATCATCACTATTTGGCGTACTTGTTACAATACATTTACCACCTGTTGCTAATGTAGGTGATAGTGAAGTCCAAAACTCTTTGGCTATTCTAGGTGGTACGAATGCAAACTCATCTAAGTAAACTAAAGTAAGTGACATACCACGACCAGTATTTTCTGTTGTTGTACTTGCTACAATTCTACTACCATTATCAAATGTAATACTACCTTTGTTGTATTCTACGACTCCTGCTCTAATATGGTTTGGTATGCTTTCATATGCATATCTAATACGTTGCATGATTTCTTGAGCACCTGCCGCCTTGTGAGCCGCAACTAATATTGTGCTGTCAGGCTTAAACATAGCAAACCATAGTAAATAACCTGCCGCTACAGTGGTTTTACCCATCTGTCTACCCAGCATATTAATACTGTATCTGTTTTCGTTGTAGTTTTGGATTAAATCTTCTTGATAATCAAAAGGCTCAAAGTCAATACCACCTTTTGTAGGGTGTTGTATGCGTACAAACTTCTTCATAAAATGCATTGGACCAGCAAGAGGGTCACAACATGCTTGAAACTCTTTCAGCATGTCTGCATCATATGGTATTTTTGAGTATGCTTGTTTTACTAACTCAGTATTAACTGTTCCTTTTGGCATAACAGTATTTATCGAGTATTAAAGGGGATTATTTACTATTGCGGAGATAATCTTTAAGTCTGTCTCTAATAATATTAGTTAAAACTTCTTTATCAGTGGTCATAGAAGCATCTGGATCAACGTCTGTTCTTGGGAATTGCATAGCACTATCGCCATCTTCTTCGCCTTTTTTGACCATAATCACTGATTTTGGCTCATCTTCTACGTGGTCATGTTCTTCTTCACCTTTATCATGTGAATGTACACCTGCAAGTTTTAGCAAGTGCTGGAGTTCATCCATGTCCAACTTTAATTCTGCCATTAGTTTCTTCTGGAACTTTGTGAAACAACATCAACATGCTTGGCTTCTGGTGCCAATCCACCATGTGCTTTGCCAGTTACGTTGTCGTACATTGATTTAAGGTCATCTCCCATTAAACCATCTTTACTAGGATAGTTTCTGAAGTAGTCTGCACCTTTTTCTGCTTTAATTTTTTCTAATTCTGCTAAGAATTTTGCATTATATTCTTCACCAAACAAAGGACCGTCTTTGATTCCTTCTTGTTGTGCAACATAATGGTCTTGGTCTGCGGAACTATCAACTTCATCTAATACTGCTTCTGGAACTTCTACTTGTCTGTCTTTATCGTTAGCAAGTCTTTCTTCTGCAACTTCACTTTCGATTCTTTTTGGATTGTTTACACCATAAACAATAACTCTTTCATGGTCACAACCACAACATACAGCCACATATACTTCTAAAATTCTTTCATTTACTGGATATTTTAAAACAACATCAGTACTGCAAACTTCAGATGTAACATTAACACCTTTCAATCTTTGAAACTCTAATGGATTTTCTTGAATAGGTAACCTTTTCCAAGGTGTAGCACTAACAAGGTCATACTTTTGTAATGCAGATTCCAACTTGGATAAGTCTTCTGCTGTACAATCTCTTGCTAATTTAATTCTATAACCGTATTCTTTATTGAATGATTCAGTTATAATGTCTTTAAGTTCTCTCATGTAATAACTCCGTTATGTACTTATTTATCAAAATAAGGCAAAATTATTTATTTTTGTCAGAGTTGATAATTTTTAAAAGTTCATTTCTATCTACAGCCTGACCTCCTCCGGCTGTATTAGTAGATTCTCTTGTGTTGTTATCTAGTCTACCTTTTTTAATCATTAAATCAATTTGTTTTAGTTTAGAATCTATCTTACTGTCTTTTGCCTCTAAGGCTGTCTTTAACATTTTGGCGGCACTATCAAAAATGCTACCTGCTTCTCTGTCTCCAACATTCATACCTAAGTTCATTAATTGTTGATAACTGTCTACTGCCTGTTGAGCAATATCGTCCATCTCTTCATCATGCTCATCTAAGCCTTTTACATTTTGTAATGCAAGGTCTATCTTTTCTGCGTTACTTAAAGCCATTTGGACATCTTCAATATCCACTGCTGTAACGTTTTCTAAGTCAAATTTTTCTGTAGCATCTGCATTTTCTTTTGCATTTGCTTCTTCCATAGATGGTAAATTAAATTCTTCTTCTAGTTTCTTGGTCATAACACTATTTATTTAATCTTATAGGTACTTTGTTATATTATATGGTATAGACACAAAGGGTAAAGTAACAACTTCACGTATTTGTCTTAAAAATTCTTCTCTTAATGGGTGGTTAATTTGGTCAACTACATCTTCTTCTGCAAAATTATCAAATGTTCCCCAATCATCTAATCTTGATATCGAACATTCTGCATCATAACGTTCAGTTAGTTCTACAAAATTTACAATATCATGTGCATTTGCTTTTTGACATACAAATCTAAAGTGTACATTAGCACCTTCTGGTTTGTTTTCGTGCATCCAATCTAAATTTTCTATGAGTTTCTCAAATTTGCCTGGTCTTCTAACTACTTCATATACATCTTTAGAGCCTGCATCTATACTAATCTTAAATTCGCTTATGTTAGGAAGTAATTTACTGTCAGGAAGTTGTTTACTCATTAATAATCCATTAGTAAAAAGTGTAATTGTGTGATTATCATTGGGTATCCAGTTAGTAACAAACGGTCTCATTATGTTACTTGCTAAAGGATCACCATTTCCTGTTAATGTAATATGTGTTCTTTGTTTAAAATTGCGTAAAAGATTAACAACATGCTCTGCATAGCCAAGTTGTCTGTTATAATCATCGCCTTTTGTATGTAATATCATATCTGTTCTACAACTAGGACATGCAAGATTGCAACTTTCATCTACATTGACATATATGCTGTAAAATTCTTGACCTTTATTGTTGATATGATGTAAATCACGGTCCATAATTCTACAATGTTCTACAGCACACCATGTAAATTTTTTATCTTCAACATCTTTTTGTAGTTCACGTGCTAATGGGTTAGTCCAAACATCTTCTAGTTTTTGTAAATCCATTACATTACATATAACAAAAGGCAAATACATTTCACAATTATCTATGAAACATTCGCCTTTTGTTGTTATGTTTAGACTTCTATGAGGTATAGTACAGTCGTTAGATATGTTATGTCGTAGTTCATTATTCCTTTTTGCTAAAGGTATAAGACCCCTGGTTGGTGTTTCCAGTAATTTGTAATCTATTAATGAGGACATACATTACTTCTTTTTCTTTTTTGACTTTTTCTTCTTTAATTTTCTTGTTGGGTGTCCAAACATTTGGTCAAATCTGTGATTTCTAGCATCCACATAGTCCTGTGGTTTGTCATAAACCTTTTTAGGTACTTTGAATTCTATAATCTCACTAATTTTCATTTTAATGGCTTGCTTAATTCTTCCCAACTTGTTTCATAATCACTATCGCCGTCTGCATATCCCATAACTCCAAGTTTTTCATACTCAGGTATAAGGTCATCATGTAGTAATCCAATCTTTTTAAGGTTTGGCATAATCCTACTAAACAATACATCTTGAAATTGTGTCTGAAATATGTTTTCTTTTTGGTATTCATCAGTATATTCTAAATCCATACCATATTTTTCCCATACATCATATGCTCTTAGTCTGTTTCTGCTTACAGTACAGGCTTCTAAGGCAAATTGTGCCCTGTCCAGTTTATCTTCTTCGCTTAAAGTAGTTACAAACTCTTTTAAATACTGAATACCAAACGTAACATGTCTTGCTTCGTCTCTGATTATGTATTCTAACATTTGTTTGTACACAGGATCATTAGTTGCCTGTTTGGCGGCGTTAAAGGCGGCTAATGCCAATCCTTCTATCACCACTTGCATACCAATAAACTTCAAATCCCAACGAGGATCTGTTAAAATTTTGTCTAGTAGTCCTTTTAATGCTCTACCTATGGGCCAACTGCGTTTTAATCTCTGTTGCAAGTACTTGTTAAATGCTTCAACGTGTCTTGCCTCGTCGAAAGTTTGCGATGCGGCGTAAAGTTTTGCGTTATAGGTCGGCGCACAACTGGCTAACTGCGATGCTACCAATAATGCTCCTTGTTCTCCATGTAAAAATTGACTTGTTGCCCAACTGTTAAGGTCTTTGAAAAATTCTATGCGTGTATGTTTGTCAAATGTTTTATAAACTTTATGTTTATCCCATTGTGTATCTTCAAACTCGAACTCTTCATCACTAATACCTGTAAAATTAGGTGTCCAGTCTACATCTACTTCTACGTTCCAATTTAATTGCTTACCCAACTCATATAATTTTTTAATTCTGTTGTCTTGTACTGTGTAGTCCCAATTAAATGAGCCAGTTAAAGGTGTTTGAAAAATCTCTACTACATCTGTAGGATCTAAATTAGCCGGAACATCATCGTCAAACTCGATAACGTCCCTTGGAGTATTTGTATATTGTATTTTCATTACTTACGTCTTGGTTTCCTTTGTGTTGGTTTACGTTTTTTATTATTTCGGAATATTTGGTCTTCTGTGATAACTTTAAAATGCATGCCTTTTGCTTTTGCCCATTCATTTGCGGCTGTCCACTTGGCGGCATTTATAGTTGTCTGTACTTTGTCTCCTCTGCCTTTGGCATTTTCAATTATAGTTTGGCTTTTAGGTTTAATCTCAATCAACTCTACTAATGTTTTACCATTCTTGTCAATGTATTGCACCATAAAGTCAGGAACATAGTTTGTAATTTTGCCTGTTAAAGGATGTCTGTAAGGTATTTTTACATTTTCACTTGCCCACTTCACAATGTTAGGATGGCTATCACAGAATCTCATGAATGCTGTTTCCCAACTGCTTCGAGCAAAAGGCTTTTTAGTCCCAACATACTTGTCAGGATTCTGTACTACAAATGTTCCTTGGCTATAATATGAATTACCCGCCATAGTATCTCCTAAGGTCTAATAACGTTTGCTAATTTGCTATCTTTATTAAACTTATCAACTGTTAAACCAATTTGATTACCTTTTGGTCTAATACTATTTATGGCTTTATATGTTTGCTCTGCTAACTTAATGCTTTCTTCATTAAGTTCGAAGTATGATATAGGGTGTACACCCTGTGCTTCTGCAACTTGAATAAGTGCAGATGCTAATGTTTTTGCTGTAGGGCCAGTGAACCCAATGCTTGTTAATCTATTTTCAATTATTTCAACTTTATTTGGATCTATACCTTTGAAATCTCCAGGTATCATGTTTACAAGTATTTCAATACTTGCTTCAGGCAACGGAAAATTAATTGTATTATTCTCTATGAACTGTACAAGTTTACCTCTGCGTTGCTCGTAACTTACTTCGTTACCAAATGTTTCGTATAAACTCTTAGAAGACATTATATTGCTCTGCCTCCTGCACCTAAGTTCACACTTTTGTCACCTGACTTTCTATCACTGTTGTCTGGCTTTTGTTCGTTCTCAGTTCCTTCACTAAATGCTTTGAAGAAATTATTTTGTTGTAATGTTCTTACATTTGGTGTATTTAAAAAGTCTAAATTCTTTTCTCCCATCACAGGATTGTCTACTATGCTTTGTCCTGGTAGGTCAGGATGTACCATCATACTAGGCTCTAAGTGGTTACCATTTCTTAATCTGTCCCACTCACCTACATTAAAGCCTGAGAATCTTTTCAACTCATCTTCTGATAACCAGTCATTGACTTTTGGATTGATAGAAAAGTTTTCATACATGATATTCATTGTAATCATTGCTGGACTTGAGTCACCGTGGTCAATGCCTTCAACATCAAAACTTGTAATAAATGGATTGAATATTGTGTACCTAATATGTTTTTGTCCATGAAACTTAACAATGTCCATACTAGTGATAAAGTTTCTTTCTGCCGCTGGTCTAATATTGAAACCTGCATAGTCGCTATCAAAAGTTCCTTTATTAACTGCTTCTGAACCTCCACCTGCTACTGCTTCTGGTACTATATCATTAGGTATAATCTTTGGAATAGGGTAGTCACTATTGGTATCAAATTTATTAATAGGCTGTGTAAACAGATGTGCATACATTTTCATTAACACAATTA
>Ga0163110_10000662_pt1 | contig 16606 bp, 13 predicted proteins | sample CRUFie1St17metaG_FD_108703 | JGI IMG/M metagenome (GOLD analysis project Ga0163110, IMG submission 108703) | Marine microbial communities from the Costa Rica Dome - CRUD Field 142mm St17 metaG | ecosystem: Environmental > Aquatic > Marine > Oceanic > Photic zone | place: Costa Rica: the Eastern...
GGTACCTCCAGGAATCGAACCAGGGACACACGGATTTTCAGTCCGTTGCTCTACCAACTGAGCTAAGGTACCTTTTGAGCGCGTCAAAGATAGATTCAATTTTGTTATTCCCAAAATTATTTTGTAAAAATGCTTTTGTAAATTTGATAACTTATACTTTGTAATGAATTTAGTGATAGATATTGGTAATAATTATTTCAAACTTGCTGTTTTTAGTGATGAAGTATTGTTATTTAATGATTCTGGAAAAACCACGGCTTTAGAAGAAAGTATTCTTGAACTGATTAAAGATTTTCCGATGGTTAAATTTGCACTAATCTCTAATGTTTCAAATATTTCAGATTCCACAATCAAAAAAATCTTGAATAGTAAAGACATTAAAATTTTTGATTTTGCATCTTCATTAAAGCTTCCTTTTACCGTTAAATACGAGACAATAGAAACGTTGGGTAATGATCGATTGGCTTTAGTTGCTGCGGCGGTTAAACTTTATCCTAATTCAAATAACCTAATCATTGATGCAGGAACATGTTTAACTGCTGATTTTATAAGTGATAAAAATATTTATTTTGGAGGTATGATCTCACCTGGAATTGAAATGAGATATAAATCACTAAAAAATTTCACTGCAAGATTACCAAAACTCAAAAAGTCTAACAATTTTAAATTTCCAGCAGATTCAACTTCCGGCTCAATACATGCAGGAGTAGTTGGTGGAGTATTAAATGAAATCTCTGGATTTACTAAACAATTAATAGATAAATATAAAAATGTTAATATCATATTAACTGGAGGTGATGCTGAATTTTTGTCAAAGACGTTAAAAATCACCATATTTGCGAATCAAAATTTTATTTTAGAAGGTCTAAATTCTATTCTAAACCTAAACAAGTACTAATTGAAGAAAATATTTTTAATACTGATTGCTACCTTTTTTGCATGCTCATTATCCAATTCTCAGAATAGCACATCTTCACCATATTCATTCTATGGAATAGGTTCTTTAAACTTTAAAGGGACCTCAGAAAATAGAGCAATGGGAAGAATAAGTGTATACAATGATAGCATACATATGAATTTTAGAAATCCAGCATCTTACACAGGTAAAAATATGTTTTCATTTAACAACGAAGGAAGATTGGTTAAGTTCACTGTTGGATTAGGACATTCTGAAACCGATTTAAGTACATCCGACAATAGTTCAAAAGCAACTAATACAAGCTTTGATTATCTGGGACTGAATATTCCAATGGGAAAATTTGGTATGGGCTTTGGATTAATACCTCACTCTTCAGTTGGGTATAAGCTGCAATCCTCTAATCAAGATAATTTAATCCAATATAAATACTCTGGAAGTGGAGGTTTGAATAAAGCTTTTCTAGGATTTGCATTTCAAGTAAATAATAATATTTCTATTGGATTTGATTCTAGATATAATTTTGGAAATATAGAAAATATAGCTCTTGAATTTTTATATGATGATGAATTAGAGCCATTGGATTATCAGGCCAGAGAAGTTAACAGATCTGACTTAAGTGGTTTAAATTTTAATTTTGGACTGATCTACAAAGGAAAGATTAGTAGTAGCTTAGACTTACACAGTTCATTTTCTTATTCTCCTGAATATAATCTTAGCTCTAGAAATAGTAGGGTTTTTGCGTCAGTTATAATCAATCCTAACAGTGGTCTAGAATTACCTGTTAATGAGATTGATGTAGATTTAGAGTCTGTTGGACTGGCTAAAACAGACTTAACCATGCCGTCAAAAACTAATATAGGTTTAGGTGTTGGAAAAGATAAAAAATGGTTTCTGGGAGCTGAATATACATTTTTGAGTAGTAGTGTTTTTTCAAATGATTTGATAAATATCGATAATTCTAGATTTGAAGATTCATCTATAATTTCAGTTGGAGGTTTTTATATCCCCGATTATTCTTCTTTTAGTGGTGTCTTCAAACGTCTAGTATATCGTGCTGGATTATACTCAGAAAAAACAGGTTTGAATATTAATGGAGAATCCATCAGCGAATTTGGCATATCATTTGGATTAGGTATACCATCTGGTGGTTTATTTTCAAATATTAACACAACTGTTGAATTTGGAAAAAGAGGAACTACAGATGCAAACCTAGTAGAAGAAAATTTTGTGAATTTTCAGCTAAGTTTGTCGTTGAATGATAGGTGGTTTATTAAGAGAAAATATAATTAATTATGAAAAAATTATTTGCAATTTTATTAATATGCGTTACTTCTTTTAACGCTTTTTCACAAGCAAATGAACAAGACATTAATGCTCTTTCAATTTTTAGCGAATATGTAAAAGCCAAGAATTATGATGCTGCTTTTCAACCATGGATGGAGCTTAGAGAAAGAAGTCCAAAATTTAACAGTGCTATATATGTGTATGGTGAGAGAATTTTGAAACATAAAATTAAAAACTCATCTGCTGATGAAAAAGTCACTTTTATTAATGATCTTTTGAAGCTTTGGCAAGAAAAGAGAGAAAATTTCCCAAGTAAGACGCCACTTGGTGATATTTTGGCAAAATCTGCCCAATTAGAATATGATTACAAAAAGGAACTTGGTGTTTCGAATTTGGACATATATGCTAGTTTTGAAAAGGCATATGATCAAGATCTAAACTCATTTAATAATCCTAAAAATTTATATACTTATTTTCAATTAGCTGTCAAATTATACGATAACAAAGAGAAGACTGCATCTGAACTATTTACAAAATACGATGAGATTTCAGAAAAAGTTGAAAATGAAATAAAAAATTATACAAATAAGGTTAATAAGTTTATTGACTCTGCTGATCAAGAAATCACCCTTTCAGCTAAAGATCAAAGACGTATGAAATCTTACAATAGCTTCTTGAAAGCTTATGACCAGATTAGTAAGGGAATGGAAAAAGCTTTAGGTGACAGAGGAAACTGCGATAACTTAATTCCATTATACCAAAATAGCTTTGACGCTAACCAAAATGATGCAAAATGGTTAGATAGAGCAATGAATAGACTTTTTAATAAGGATTGTTCTCAGTCGGAGTTGTTTGTAAAAATTGTTCAACAAAAAAATATTCTTGAGCCAAGTGCAACAACGGCTTACTATTTAGGTACAATAAAAGATAAGGAAGGTAATTCCTCAGAGGCATTGCAATATTATAATCAAGCAATAGATTTAGAGTCAGATTCTTATGAAAAAGCTAAAATACTTTTTAAAATTGCCACATCTTTTAGAAAGAATGGTTCCTTTTCTAGGGCAAGATCTTATTACACACAAGCATTAAGTTTTAATCCCTCAATGGGAAGAGCTTATTTGGCAATTGCAAAAATGTACTCTGATAGTGCCAAAAACTGTGGAACTGACAATTTTAGTCAAAGGGCAGTTTATTGGTTAGCATCAAAAGAAGCAATGAAGGCATCCAGAGTTGATGGTACTTTGAAAAAAGCTGCAATTAAGAGTTCAAATAATTACGAGGCAAAGGCACCTCAAAAATCTGAAATATTTTCATCTGGTCGTGAAGGGGAAGTTATCAAAATTTCTTGTTGGATAAATAAATCAGTAAAAGTTCCTAGCCTTTAGTTTTGAAACCTCTTATACTATCTTTTCTTTTTATCTTCTTAAGTTGCTCTCAAGATAAAGAGATATTTAATAATCTTAAAAAGGCTGAAATTCCTATATCATCAGCACTACAAATTAATTCAGTTCATACTGATTCTGGCAAAGTAAGTAGTGTTTTAAACAGTCCTAAAATGCTAAATTTTAGCAATGCTATTTTTCCTTACTATGAATTTCCAAATCATATTGAAGTTATCTTATACGATAAAAATAATAACAAAACTAAAATTACCTCCGATTATGCAATATCCTATTCAAACAGTGATTTAATTGATCTTAGAGGAAATGTTGTTGTATCAACACATTTAAGTGATACACTGATTACTGATCAATTATATTATGACAGAGGTCAGGAGTGGCTTTTTACAAATTTTGACTTTAGGTATGTTTCATCTGATAAAGATATTTTTGGTAAAGGATTTGATTCGGATAAATCTTTTGAAAAAATTAAATTCCTTGAGGTTAATGGATATGTTTCTCTTGATGAATAATTATTCGTATTTAGCCGATTGTTGGTATTTTAATCAATGAATCTTCACTATCTGAAAAATATTTTTTTTAATTGATAATAAAATACTACTTTTGGCCACTACTTTTATCTAAAGATTATGGCAGTTTTAGGAAAAATAAGATCACTTGGACCGGTAGCATTAATTAGTGTTATTGGATTAGCCTTATTTGCATTTGTTTTCTCCACTGGATCAGGAACAGTAACAGATGTTTTTAAAGCAGACGAATTCAATCAGAGTCGTGTTGCTATTGTAAACGGAATTGAGATGGACAGAACAGATTTCATGAATACCGTTGATAACATGGAAAAACAGAATCGTGGATCTAGGTCCTCTATTCAAGCCATGAATTCTGTATGGGATACTGAGTTAAAAAAATTGATTTTAGAATCTGAGTATTCTAAGTTAGGATTATCCGTAGAGAGAGAGATGATGCGTGATTTTTTAAAAAACAATCTTCTTGCTTTTGAAGATTTTCAAGATGAAAATGGTGAATTTGATGAATTTAAATTAAATCAATTTATTTCCAATCTTAAAGAAATATCTCCTGAAACATTAGATCTTCAAGGGTCGTTAGTTAATTATGATTCATGGAATAAATTTGAAGAAAATATTGCCAGCTTTGGATTAGAGGAAATTTACTATAAGCTTATTTCAGCTGGGATAAACACCGCACTCTTTGAAGGTGAGGAAGATTATTTAAGTTCAAATGATGTGGTTGATTTTAAATATGTCAAAATTCCTTTTAACACAATTCCCGACTCTATTGTTAAGGTTAAAAAGTCTGATGTAACAAACTATATGGATGAAAATAAAAATGATTTTTCATCGGACGAAACTCGTGATTTAGTATTTGTTAAATTTGATGAATCTCCTTCCAATTTAGATGCTGAAGAGACCAAATCCTTGATGAATGACTTAATTCTAGATAAATCTGAATTTGATAGTAACTCTAATAAAACCATTACTTATTTAGGATTTAAAAATACTGATAATAATAAAGAGTTTTTAAATACAAATTCAGCAATCAAATACTTTGATTCGTTTATATTTAAGTCTTCTCTACCTGCTAATATTTCAGATGATATTTACAATTTAAATAAAGGAGAACTTTATGGTCCATATACTGATAACGGTTTTCTAAAAACTACAAAATTGATTGATTCAAAATTTTTGCCTGATTCCGTTAAGGTTAGACATATTTTGATTCCTTATTTTGGTTCGGTAAGAGCTTCTTCAGATGTAGTTAGGTCCAAAGACGAAGCAAAAAAGACTGCCGACAGCATATATAACATAGTAAAAAGAAATAGAAATAAGTTTGATTCTTTATTAGAGCTTTCTTCTGATTTAGTAAGTAATCAAAATAACGGAGAAATTGAATTTGCTTACGTTGACGGATTTGCTCCTGAGTTTAAAGATTTCTCTTTTGAAAACAAAGTTGGATCAATTTCGGTTGTTGAAACAGATTTTGGCTATCATATCATAGAAATTCTGTCTCAAGGCGCTAAGCAAAAAGCTGTAAAAGTTGGTAATTTAGCGATTAAAATTGAGCCATCTGAAAGAACAAGAGACAGTATATATAACGTTGCATCAAAATTTGAAATAGCCGTTGATGAGGAGACCTTTAGAGGTTATGCTAAGGATAACGGATTTAATGTGAGTTCGGCTAATAACATTGGTAAATTAGATGAAAATTTACCTCTTATCGGAAAACAACGTAGTATCGTCAGATGGTTATACGAAGAAGACACAAACAAAGGTGATATTAAAAGGTTTAGTTTACAGGAAGGAGGATACGTCATTGCAATGTTAACTTCAATTGACGAAAATGGTATGATGTCTTATGAAAAGTCTTCATCTGTAGTTATACCAAGAGTAAGAAATCAGATCAAAGCACAAAAAATAGCTGATAAGGTAAAAGGCTCTAATTTAGACGAAATCGCAAGTGAATTTAATCTAGAAGTTCAAACTTCATTATCGGTAAATATGAAGAGCCCAGTTATCTCTGGAGTTGGAAATGAGCCATCAGTGGTTGGATATGCTATGGGTCTTTCAAAAGATGTTACCTCAAAAGCAATTATTGGTAATACGGGTGTTTTTTACATATACGTAACTGATAAAAGAGTGTCTTCAGGCATACAAAATTACAGCAATATGATCAACGTGATCAATGCTACTAGATCTGGAAATGTCAGAGCAGGTTCTTATAATGCTTTAAAGGATAACGCTGAAATTGAAGACTTTAGAAGTATGTTTTACTAGTTAAGATATACCAAATCTTCTAAATCATAAATTGTATTATAACCTTTGTCTCTAAAGTATTTTAGATCTTCTTTTTCTCCACTAACTAATATAAAATCACCTCCCCAAGAGCCCAAGCTTTTGATGACTCCCTTATTATAATCACTAAAAGTTGATTTTTGAATAGGATCAATATTTATGATTTTTGAAATCATGTTTTCATGACTCTCGATTAATTTTTCAAATTCTGAAAGATCATTACATATAATAATTTCTTTGGTCAATTTATTAATTTTTTTCACTGCAGAAACTTTATCAAATTTTATTTTATTGTAACTAAAAATTGATTCTTGAGTGTTTTGTTTTTTGCCTAAGTAAACTAAAAATAAATTTTTTTTAAAATGAGGATTAAATTTAGTTTCACTAACATTTATTGTATTGTTATTGTTGCTATATATTATAGGCGAGCTACTATCGCAACAGGCGATATCATAACCGCTACCCTCAAAGGATGAAAATAATAAATCGTATGCATTTATATTTGCCCACTTAGCAAGGTTATTTACTAATGTAGAAGACGACCCAAGTCCCCAATCTCTATTAAAGTTAATTTTTGATATAAATTTTTTTCCAAAAGATTTATTGATATCTGAATAAGAATGAATATGATTAAATAAACTTATAATTCTATCAGAAATATTATTTTTTTCTCCTTTATAAATTATTGATTTACCATTTTTAAAAAATCTTTCTTCGTACCAAATACTTTTGTTGTTATCATAACTAACCCAGTGTAAATAATCAGCATCAATTTTCTCAACAAACAATTCCTGAGTCAGCTTTGAAGGCAAAGCAAGGGATATAGCCCCGTCTAAGACTAAGTATTCTGATGTCAATAAAATTTTTCCGTTACTCTCAAAAATCATTTTATCTTAAATTTCGTATAAAACTATCAACACTTGAACTGCTAACAGTTCTGTTTTTGAAATAAGCTATGGCAATTTTTTTTTCTTCTTCCTTTAACTCGTATTTGTTTAATAGATTAATCAAATGCATTTTCATATGACCTTTTTGAATACCCGAAGTAACCAGCGACCTTAAGGCACCAAAATTTTGAGCAAGACCGACGGATGCAATAATTTTCATCAATTCTTTAGAATTAGGATTTCCAAGAATTTTTAGTGCCAGTTTAACAAGAGGATGTAAATTCGTTACACCACCTACTGTTCCGATAGCCAAAGGTAAGGTTAATTCAAAATAAAAGTTATTATTTTTAATGTATGCATTTGAAAGACTTTGGTATGTTCCATTTCTTGATGCATATGCATGTGCACCGGCTTCAATTGCCCTAAAATCATTTCCTGTTGCTATTACAACTGCATCAATTCCATTCATTATTCCCTTATTGTGGGTTACTGCTCTATGAATATCTAAATTGGCGATATTTATTGCTTGAATCATTTTATGAGCGAAATCAGGTGTATTTGGCTCCAAAGAATTTATATCCTCGACGCTACAAGAAACTTCTGTTTTGACAAGGCAGTTTGGAACATAATTAGATAAAATACTCATAACAACTTCAATTTCTTCTTTTTTTAATTTTTCAGACTCGTATAATTGAGTTGAGTTTTTAAAAATATTAGCAAATTCTTCTAAACAGGAATTGATAAAATTTGCCCCCATAGCATCCACTGTTTTAAATGTAGCAAATAGCTGAAAATAACCAGCTAATTGAGATGATTTATCAATTAAGCTGATGTCTGTTATTCCACCTCCACGAGATTTCATTTTTTTAGTGATTGATTCTGTTTCTTTAAAAAGAATTGGTTTTATAAAGTCAAAATATTCAATGATGGTTTTTTTGTTTCCATGATAAAAAAAATGGACTTGTCCAATTTTTTCATCATTGATTACCTCAGATTTAAACCCTCCATGTTTCATCCAAAATTTTGCTGCTTTTCCAGCTGCAGCAACAACTGAGCTTTCTTCAATTGTCATTGGGATTGTGAATTTTTTATCGTTTATTAAAAAGTTTGGAGCAATAGAAAAAGGAAGGTAGTAGTTAGATATACTGTTTTCTGAAAACTCGTCATGTAAATTTTGTAAAGATTCATTTGAATTCCAATATTGTTTTAAAATATTTTCTGCATGAGAATCATCTTTAAAATATGAGCTAACAAGCCAATTAATTTTTTCTTTTTTCGATAATTTAGAAAACCCCTTAATTTCTTTAGACATTATTGAATAATTTCAGATCAAAGATAATATACTTACTTCAATATTAATTAAAGTAATTTATTAATGATTAAATTAATATAATTAGGTAAAATATAATATTTTAGTACAATCTAAAAAATAAATCATGACAACCGATTCAATAAATAAAGAAAAAATAATTTTTGGACATCCAGCAGGATTATACATCCTGTTTTTTGTAGAAATGTGGGAAAGATTTTCATATTATGGAATGAGAGCTATATTAACACTATTTCTTGCAGCCCCAGTTATATTGGACGATCCTCAATCAGGCTATGGATGGACAAATGCAGAGACACTTTCCTTTTACGGAACTTACACGATGTGTGTTTATCTAATGTCAATTCCTGGAGGAATAATTGCAGATAAATTTATTGGTCAAAAACAAGCTGTTATGTTAGGTGGGATATTATTATGTTTTGGCCACGGAGTTCTGGCGGTTGATGCCGAGTGGGCTTTTTTTACCGGACTGATACTTATTGTTGTTGGGGTAGGTTTCTTAAAGCCTAACATTTCAACTATGGTTGGGGGTCTGTATAAAAAAGGTGATAATAAAAGAGACACTGGTTTTTATATTTTTTACATGGGTATTAATATTGGAGCTTTTCTAGGAGCTTTAACCGTTGGAGCGGTGGCTGCTAAATACGGTTGGCATTATGGATTTGGATTAGCTGGTATTGGAATGGCATTAGGTCAGTTGGTATATTTTTACGGGCTTAAATATTTGGAAGGAGTTGGAGAATTCATAGGAAGCGAAAAATCCCCTGATAAGGAATTAATGAATAAACCTTTAACTAAAGTAGAAAAAGACAGAATGCTAGTTATGTTTTTATCATTCCTAATTATAATCGTGTTTTGGGGAGCATTTGAGCAGGCAGGAGGCCTAATGAGTCTATACACCGAACAGAAAACCGACAGAATGCTTTCTTTTTCATTACCGTTCATTGGTAACGAGGTCCCAGCGGCGATTTTTCAATCTATAAATGCTTTCTTTATAATTATTTTTGCTACTGCTGTAGCGTATTTTTGGACTGACTGGGCAAAGAAAGGCAAAGAATCTTCTTCATTATTTAAAATGGCAGTAGGATTAATAATTATGGCATTTGGATTCTTTTTCATGACAAAAGCATCTACAGAAGTAGTTATGGAAGGAGATGAGGTTGTTCAAAAATCTGCAATGATATGGCTTGTTTTAGCTTATTTATTTCATACAATTGGAGAATTGTGCGCCTCCCCAGTAGCGTTATCTTTTATAACAAAATTAGCACCTGTAAAATATGCAGCATTTATGATGGGTGCGTATTTTGCTGCTACAGGTTTAGGTAATAAAGTAGCTGGATTTGTCGGTCAGCTTTCGGAAGGAGCTGGTGAATTTCAGGTATTTACCGGAATTGCCATTTTCTGTACCTTATTCGGGATATTAGTACTTTTATTATTAAAGCCACTTAAAAGATTAACTCATGGTGCTGAAGAAATGGATGATTAATTATGAATAATACCGACCAATTTTTTGATAAAACAGTGATAGGCCATCCGGCCGCACTATTTGTTTTATTTTTTACAGAAATGTGGGAAAGATTTTCATACTATGGGATGAGAGCCATCTTGGTAATTTTTCTTACAGGAGCAATACTTGGAGATAATCCTGGATGGGGATGGAGCTCATCCTCTGCATTATCATTACTTGGAACCTATGCTATGTTTGTTTATTTAACTCCTTTAGTTGGAGGTTGGTTAGCAGATAATAAAATTGGATATAGAAATGCCGTTGTTATAGGTGCATTATTGATGACTCTAGGGCATGCTTCAATGGCATTAGAAACCCCTACATTTTTGTACATTGGAATAACCCTTCTTGTTCTAGGTAATGGTTTTTTTAAGCCTAATATGACCTCTATAATTTCAAAGATTTATGAAGGTAGAGATAATAAAAAAGACGGAGCCTATAACATTTTTTATATGGGTGTTAACGCGGGTGCTTTTCTTGGTATTATGCTGTGTGGATGGGTTGGCGAAAAACAAGGTTGGTCATTTGGTTTCGGATTGGCAGGTATCTTTATGTTTTTAGGAATGATACAATTTTACTACGCACAGCCATTATTTGGAGAAATCGGAGATAAGCCAAAAAATAAAATCAATAATAAAAAAACTGAGAGTAAAAGTTTAGAAAAGTTAAATCCCTTTTTACCAGTAGATTACATTCTTATTTTAATTTTTATCTGTAGTGCATTAATTTTTATAATCAATGATCCTTTAAGTAAAATCGGAGGAATTGATACATTTAATTTCACAATTGGTGGAATGGGTGATTCCTTATTTTTTGCTTTGATTGCATTGATTAGTTTTGTTGCACTGTTAATTGTTAGAATTCCAAGATATACAGTAATTGTAAGAGATAGAATGATTGCTTTTACAATATTTTCATTTTTTACAGTTTTCTTTTGGGCAGCTTTTGAACAAGGGGCTGGTTCACTTCCTATATATACCAGGGATTTTACTAATCGTATTTTAGAAGGCGATTTTGCTCTTATTTTTAAAATTGTTGATCTACTTGTAACCATAATTCCTTTATTTATAATAACATATGTTTTATACAGCCTAATAAAAACTACTGCCAGCAAAATTTTATTTTCGAATATTACTTTAGCCTTTAGTTTTTTAATCATTTGGGCCATTGTTATTTTTAAATTATATAGTGAATTTCAATCTTCTGAAACTGAAGTTCCAATAACATGGTTTGCAATTTTAAATTCTTTGTTTATAATTATTTTTGCCCCTTTATTTACAAAATGGTGGGATAGTAGTTATAATCCTCCGGCATCGGTTAAATATTTTTTAGGTCTAGCTTTATTAGGTCTAGGCTTTGGTTTTCTGGCATTTGGAGCAAGAAATATTCCGTCTGGAGCGGAAACAGCATCATTGAGTATGATGTGGCTTGTTTTAGCATATTTATTTCATACTTTAGGTGAACTCTGCTTATCCCCAATGGGATTATCTTATTTAAGTAAACTGATTCCAGCAAGAATGATTGCATTTATGTTTGGTGTTTATTATTTAGCAATTGCAATTGGAAATAAATTAGCGCACTATATAGGAGGTGACATAGAAAATATTACTCAAGAGTATAGCCTTTCAGGGTTCTTCTTAATATTCACAGTTGTACCTATATTTTTAGGTTTGTTATCTTTGCTTCTTCATCCATTACTTAAAAGATTAATGCATGGTGTTAATTAGATCAATAAAAATTCTTTATTTAATAATATTTTTTATTTCATTTAATTCTTTTACTCAAGAAATTAAGTGGATAAGTTTAGAAGACGCCGTTTATCTTCAAAAAGCTTCCCCTAGAAATGTGATAATAGATGTTTATACAAATTGGTGTGGACCTTGTAAAATGTTAGATAGAAATACGTTTAGTAATAAAAGTGTTATCAATTATATTAATGAGAATTTTTATGCAGTTAAATTTAATGCAGAGGGTAATGAAGTGGTAAATTTCAGAGGCTATGAGTTTACAAATCCTAATTATGACCCTTCAAAATCAAACAGAAGAAATAGTAGTCACGAATTGACAAGATCACTTGGAGTTAGAGCTTACCCAACAATAGTATTTTTAGATAAATCGTCAAATTTGATTCATAGACTTAGAGGTTATAAATCACCTAAGCAAATAGAAGTTTATTTAAAATTATTCACTGATGAAAATTTTAAACAGATCCAAACTCAAGAAGATTTTCAGAAGTTTTATGACTCTTTTGAATATGAATTTGGTTCTAAGTAGTTAAATATTTTAAGTGCAGTTTTTTCACTAGCTCCCTTATTGCCTAGTTTATCTATTAATTCATTATAAGATTTTAACATATGAATTCTATGATCTCCTTCCAAGATGTTTTTTAATTCACTGGTTAGGTTTTTCTCGTTTAAATTTTCTTGAATTAATTCTTTTACAACCTCTTTGTCTAAGATTAGATTTACTAGAGATATATATTTTAAATTTCTAAGTAAAAATCTTCCTATCATAATAGAAATCCAACTGGATTTATAACAAACTACTTGTGGAATTTTAAAAAGAGCTGTTTCAAGCGTTGCGGTACCTGAAGCAACCAAAGCCGCAGATGATTTGCTAAGTATCTCATAGGTTTGATTTTCAACAATCTTGACATTTTCTATGTTTTTGTCTTTAATATATTTTAAATAGGTTGATTTTTTTTGAGAAGGTGCAGCACATATATAAAAACTATAATTCTTGAAATTCTTTATAATATTTATCATTTCAGGAAGTATCTTTTTTATTTCTTGATCACGACTTCCAGGAAGTAAAGCTATAATTTTCTCTTGCCTCCGATCTGAAGCTTCATTTTTATTAGTTTTTATTACGTCAAGCAAAGGATGACCAACATAATGTACATTGAAATTTACAGAGGAATAGAATTTTTTTTCAAAAGGTAGTATAACATACATTTGATCGATTACTTTTCTTATTGTTTTGATTCTATTTTGTTTCCATGCCCATATTTGTGGAGAAATATAAAAATGATTTTTAAAATTATTTTTTTTTGCCCACTTTGCTATTCTAAGATTAAATCCAGGGAAGTCAACATAAATTATTACATCGGGATTGTATTTTTTAATATCTTTTTTACAAAATGAAAGATTATTTAAAATTTTTTTAAGATTTATAAAAACCTCAAAAAATCCCATATGCGAATAATCTTTGAAATGCTTTACTAAATCATCAGATTCTCGAGACATTAAATCACCACCCCAGCATCTAAAATGAGAAGAGTTATCCAATTTTTTTAACTCTTTTATTAGGTTTGATCCGTGAAGGTCTCCTGATGCCTCTCCAGCAATTATATAATATTTCACTAGAAATTATTTAGATATATAGTTAGTATCGCTATAGCAAAAGTTGCAACTAAAACCCCTCTTGCTTTTTCATTAAAATTAAATTTTAATAAAATAAAAAATGAAATTAAATTAATGATTGCTCCCAAGCTAATCAATTTAGTTATGTTATTATTATCAATTGAATTGTTTATAATTTCTAAAATATTTGATAATTGATATTCTTTAAACAATATTATTACACTTAGAAAAACACCAATTATATTTGAGATAACTCCAATAAAAACTCCATAAAATATTTGTTTTCTCAATTTAAATTCCAATTTTTTAATTTATCAATATCTTGGTGAGAAGTCATGTCAAAACTGATGGGAACAAGGGAAACATAACCTTGACTCAATGCCCATTCATCTGTTTCTTTACTGTCTTCTTGGTTAACAAAATTTCCGGTTAACCAATAATACTCTTTGCCAAGTGGACTAACTCTTTTATCATATGTGTCTTCCCAGTAACCCTTTGCCTGACGACAGACCTTGATGCCTTTAAATTTTTTAGTATTGGATGGAAAATTTACATTTAAAATTAAATTTTCTTTTTTTTCTTTAAGTAGGTTTAATGAAATTTTACGAATGTAGTCTTTGCAAGCGGAAAAGTCTGCGTCCCAACTGTAGTCTAATAACGAAAATCCTATTGATTTTATCCCTTCTAACCCTGCCTCAACAGCGGCACTCATGGTTCCCGAATATATTACATTTATTGATGAATTGGCACCATGATTTATTCCAGAAACACATAAATCAGGCTTTTTGTGTAGAATTTCTCTTACAGCAAATTTTACACAATCAGCGGGTGTTCCAGAAATACTGTATTCTTTCTGGGGTCCGTCATCAATTTTTTCTTTTTTACAATATAAGGTGTCGCTGATTGTTATCGCATGACCCATACCACTCTGAGGACTATCAGGAGCAACCACAACAACTTCTCCAATTTCATTCATAATATGAATTAATGTTCTTAATCCAGGAGCTGTTATCCCGTCGTCATTTGTAACCAGTATTAAAGGTTTTCCCATAATTAAATATATTAAGACAAAAGTAAACAAATAATTATTTTATTACTTTAACAAAAAATTATACATCTCTCTAAAAAAATTAATGCAGTTTTTAATTATTTTTGACTTCTTATGAGAAAAAATTTATTTACCCTATTACTTGCCTTCATGATGTGTTTAGCATCATGTAATTTTGTTTCTAAAGATTTTGAAACTGACGACAAGGATAGCTTGGTGATTCAATTAATCACATATGTTTTAGATCAGGCTCATTATTTAGACAAAGAAATTGACGACAATTTTTCCGAAGAGGTTTTTGACACTTTTATAGAAAATATTGACCCTTACAAAAGATATTTTTACGCTTCAGATTATAAAGATTTTTCCAAATACAAGTTTAGCATTGATGATTCCTTTAAAAACCCGGACCTTACCTTTTTTAATTTAGTGCACGACAGGTTTATAAATAGGATCTCTGAAACAAAGTCAATTTATAAAAAAATTCTATCAACCCCTTTTGATTTTACAAAGCAAGAGCAGTTTAACTTAGATATTGATGAAATGGAATATGTCAATAACGAAAGTGAATTATATGATAGATGGAGAAGACTATTAAAAATCTATGTCATTGAAAATTATCACGATGAAATTAAAGACGATCAAAGAAAATTTGAAAAGGACTCTACATTTTTAATAAGATCTAATGCTGAAATCGAAGAAACAGTCAGGTTAGATCTTTCACAAACAATGGATGAAAGTTATAGGGTTTTGCAAGAAGAACTTCAAAGACAAGATTGGTTTTCTATATATATAAATTCATTTGTTTCTCAGTATGATCCTAACACATCTTATTTAGATCCCGATTCTAGGGATAGATTCGATGTTGATATTTCAGGAAATTATGCTGGAATTGGAGCTATGTTAAGAAAAAAGATTGATAAGGTTGAAATTACAGAAATTATTTCTGGTGGACCTGCGTGGAGAGATAATTCACTTGAAAAGGGTGATGCAATCCTTAAGGTTAGACAAGAAGATGAAGATGAAGCTGTAAGTATTTTAGGAATGAGACTCTCAGATGCTGTTAAATTAATCAAAGGTGAAAAGGGAACAAATGTATATTTAACCGTGAAAAAAGTAGATGGAAGTGTAAGCGAAATTTCAATAAAAAGAGACATAGTTTTATTAGAGGAAACCTATATTAGGTCTTCAATAGTATCAAAAAGTGATCTGAAATATGGGGTTATCAATATACCTAAGTTCTATATTGATTTTGATAATCAAAGTAATAGAGATGCAGCAAAGGATTTAAGATTAGAGATAAACAGATTGAAAGAAGAGGGTGTCAAGGGATTGGTTATTGATTTAAGGAATAACGGAGGTGGATCCTTAAAAACGGTTGTTGATATGGCTGGAATGTTTATTAAAAACGGACCCGTTGTTCAGGTTAAATATTTTGATAAAGAGAAACAAATTTTAAGTGACAGAGACAGATCCATTTTGTGGACTGGCCCCTTAGTTATTTTGGTAAATGAAGGGTCTGCATCTGCATCTGAAATATTAGCCGCTGCAATGCAGGATTACAAGAGAGCTATTGTAATTGGCGGAAATCAAACATGGGGAAAAGGAACGGTTCAGGTTGTATTTCCTCTAAATAGAATGGTTAGAGGAAATACAAATGGTGATTTAGGTGCATTAAGATACACTACTCAAAAATATTATAGGATTAACGGAGGGTCAGTGCAGTTAGAGGGAGTCAAAAGCGACATTAATGTTCCTTACAGATATAAATATTTAGACTTTGGTGAAAAAGATTCAGATAATCCAATGCAATGGGATGAGATTGGAAAAGCAGATTATTCTACATGGCAAAGTAATTTTGATTTTAATCAAGCAATAGAAAAAAGTAAAGTTAGAATGGAAAATAATAACTACTTAAAATTAGTTGATGAAAATGCTAAGTGGATTAAATCTGTAAGAGACAATAAAATCGTTAATTTAAACTATGATGATTTTAAAGAAGAAATCGAAAAGAATTCTTTAGAAACAGAAAAATTTAAAGCGCTTGATGACTATTCTA
>Ga0163110_10000666_pt1 | contig 16566 bp, 16 predicted proteins | sample CRUFie1St17metaG_FD_108703 | JGI IMG/M metagenome (GOLD analysis project Ga0163110, IMG submission 108703) | Marine microbial communities from the Costa Rica Dome - CRUD Field 142mm St17 metaG | ecosystem: Environmental > Aquatic > Marine > Oceanic > Photic zone | place: Costa Rica: the Eastern...
AAGTGCTGCGTCGAGGATGAACTCTTTGTTTGCTTCAATTCTATTACGTGCATCCTTGTAACGACCAGCAGGATCTTGCTTATTTGCAAGGTCAATGGTTACACCATTAGAAGTGTCACCATCTAGTTCTGCCTGAGAACCTGTCTTTCCTTTACCAGAAATAAAGTCAGGATACTTGTTAGTATTACCATTAAAGAAGATACTGTTAGAATCTGGATCATACAGATCTGCTTTAATTGGTAGTAAGTTTGCAATTGCTTTCTTACAATAGTCACGAGCTCTGTTAAATGCATATACAGAATACTGCTCTTCCCCTGCTAGTCCATTAGTTAGAGGACTTCCAGCGCCATCAAAGTATGTTCTGGTTGCAGCAATAATGTTAGCGTTACCACCATCTCTAAGGTCTTCTGCAATAGCGTCAACAATAAGTCCGATGTCACGCTTGCACTTCTCTTCTCCATCAGTAATGGCATTGATAAATGTAGTTCCAAATGTTCTGGTGGTATCAGCATACGATTCATCAATAATCCACTGTCTGTTAGCGAGGATTAGATTGCGACCATCAAAGTATCTGTTACCTGCAGGATTTAAACCAGGGTTGACATAAGGAATGCTCTGAAGTCTAGGATACTTCTCTAGAATATAACCGAAGACTTCCTCTTGAATCATGCGACGGTTGCTTTCAATTAAGTTAGCAGCGTCAGCATAGTTGTTGTTTACAGCAACTCCAGATGGATTTAAAAGACTTCCTTTTGCAATGTACTTAACAAAACCAGTTGGTTCCAATTCTACATTGTATTCATCACCAACTGCAGATGCTGCTAGTTTAACATATAGATTTTCATTAGACTTAGCACCAATTCTGTAACCTTCAATAGTTGCAGCAGGACGCTCCAATGGATTGCCTAGATCGGAACCAAGGAACAATTTGGTTGTCTGAGTTCTACTTGCCTGAACATCAATAGTGTAGTAATTAATTCTCTCAGTGTTTGCTACACTGTCAATAACTTGCTGTGGTGGAATGATGTCAGTAATGTAACCACCCTTATCCTGGTTAAAGGCGAAACCTTTGAAACCGATAGCATGTAGAGATGTGTTACCGAAGTTAGAGTTCGAGTTGGTGATCGACATATCACCACCACTTTCCATCAGGAAGTGATCAGCGAAACCAACAGCGAAGATCGAAACGTTCTGGATGAATGCATCTTCCGAAGCACGGACGTGGAAGTTTCTCCACTCATCTTTCCAGTAAGAATCACCTTTAGTGTGATAAGGAACCGTAGCAAATGCGTCAGTTAGAGACGCTTGGTTCCAAGTGTTAGAGTATTCGTCGTAACGAATGAACGCTCTATCGTCTTTCTGGAGCGAAACACCCGTGTACTGCGCGATAACCATGGATTTAAATCCAGTGGCTTTCAGACCATTTGCCCAGATTCCGCAAATACCCCATGTGGAGCGGATAGATACGTTGAAGACATATGGAGATGCGGACTCAACCGAGTCAACTTCCGCAAGAGTCTGTGCGTTCTGACCAAGTGCTGGATTAGATCCCGCGTTCAGAACTTTTCCAGACTGAATGTTTGTTCCAATGGCAGTTGCAACGAAAGGAACTTCATAAGTAAACTTACGAGCATCATTTTGATCAATACTCTTAATTGGGAAGATACCCTCTAAGACATCATCAATCTCTGTATTAGCAATAGCAACGAACTGACCTTGGAAATATCCGTGATCAATCTTGGTTGTTACTTCAATTTCAGATGTAGATGCAGGGATCTGTGGATTATTACCACCAGAGTTATCAGTAACCTTTAGACTCTCGATAACTCTAGAGTCAGATAGAGGTCCAACAATTCTGTTCTCTTGGACTCTGAAATCAAATTCTCCAGCATCAGCAATTGTTGGTTGATAACCAGCAAATGCTTTAGCAATCTTTCTGTAGAATAGAGACAACTCTTCTGTGTCTGCGTATTCAAATACAGTTAGTTTGTGGTGAGAATAGTTAGGTGCTGCTAGTTTAGTAAAGTCAGTTGGGTCGTAGTAAACTTTACCAGTTCCTTCAGAGGAATTATAGAGAGGAGATTCAGAAGTAGTCTGACCATCTTTGATGGTGAACTGCCAGAAGTAACAACCACCAGTTACATTAAAGATAGCGGAGCGAGGAATCTCACGCTCAGTTACAGCAGGATCAGGAACATATAGAGGACGAACAACAGTTCTTCTTAGGTCATAACCTACAAGAGAAGAACCTCTAGGGATGATTGCACCACCCTCAGTGTTGTTAAATTTATAAAGAACGTTATCTGGGTTAGAGATATCAAGGATGCTGTTATCAGTCCAAGCATTATTTGCTGTATCAAAAGCAAATTCAGCAATATTAGTAGTATCAACTAGACCAGGACGGTTATCAATGTAGTGAATACCAGGCATCAGCATAATGCTGAACTGGTCAAATCTATCATTACCAAAACCAGGAAGATACGAATATCTTGCGATTTCTAAGAATGCACGCTGAATACTTTTGAACGGCGTGACTGGTGAATTGCCTCGGTTTGACAACGCATCGGTTGCGTTGAAATCGTCTGGCGAAACATAAAGATACTTACCAGTCTTAGAACTAATAAGGTTATCTAAACGTGTTAATGGCATGATTACTCTGACCCTGCGATAATACTTTGTCCTCGGGTTTATTTATACCAGAAAACTCGCGAAAACACTGTAGGGTTCTAAGATTTCGTCTTATGAGGATTTGAACCTTAAGGCATAACAATGAGTTCTGGTAGATCTACCATTCCATGCTGCAGTAATCTATTACAGTTTGCACATATAGGAGCACACTTATCAATTTCCTCTTTCAAAGTCTTGTAACTAGCATACTGCAATAACTTCGATACGCTATGTTTTTTGGGCGATGGATCTACATGAATAAGGTCCATTTGCACAGGATGAAACTCTTTATTACAAATGATACATGGATGCTTCTTTGCATCTTCTACTATCTGTTTTCTCCTCTTATGACTAATTTGATTTTCTTTACGAGTCTTAGAATTTTTTCTAGCCCACTCACGCTGATATTTACGATTTTCTTCTTTATCTTTGTAAGGCATAACCTAAAGACTTCTACTAAACATATGTAGATATAACCAAATTGTTCTCTATAAGTTGTTCTATACATAACTCCTCCACCTGGGCTCGAACCAGGGACATGGTGATTAACAGTCACCCGCTCTACCGACTGAGCTATAGAGGAATGGGAGTGGAGGATAGGAGACTCGAACTCCTGACAGCCTGCTTGCAAAGCAGGTGCTCTACCAACTGAGCTAATCCCCCACAAGCCACTCACAGGACTTGAACCTGCGACCTGAGCTTTACAAAAGCCCTGCTCTACCAGCTGAGCTAGAGTGGCACTCTAACAAATTTAAAAGCACCCCAATCAGAACCCCACACTTTTTGATGCGATTCGACATGGAGACCTTTATCAACTACATGATACTCGTCTTCAGTAAGAGTAACCTCATTCTGAACATACGTATTAGTACCATTCCAGTTCACATAACAGTCACAGGTAGAAGTTCCACCAAAGTAAGACTTCGGTCCTGTCTGTCTCATAATAATATCACAACCGTCTCGGTATGTCAAGAGGTCATCAGTAATTTCTTCCAAGTTTTTGCATTGTGCAAATCTCAGAGGATCTTTGATTTCGTAATTCTTCAGGCGATATTCTTCACCTTCTTGCACTACATCAATAACAAATTGCCTGTATGGTCTATTTAGCAAGTAATTGTATGCCTGCTCACCGTAAATACGATTTTCTCCTATCATACGATGAGAAACACGGATATGTGCATAACGAGTAGGATAGGATTGTGCTTGCAGTTTATTTGCAAATGTTCCTACCAATAATTCAAGAAACTGACTCATTCTGGTATAAGTTCTGGATTAACGAGATCTAATTCAAATAAAACTGGGTGACATTCTTCAGCAATCAAGTAATCAGAGAATCTAAAAATATCCTCTAAAGTAAACTCTGGATTGAGTGCTGCTTCTGACAAAATCCATTTGTCTTCTTTTTCTTCTTTTTCAAGAACATCAAAAGCAAATGGTATATTCTCAACAAAATACATCAAAACTGGTTCATTATCAACAAAGCAATGTTTGCGACTGATTGTGTACTTAGTTGCCATCTTGTCAGTATTTCCTGTCATTACTATTTAACAGGAAATGCGAGTGGCGAGACTTGAACTCGCACGATCTTAACGATCAACAGATTTTAAGTCTGGTGTGTCTACCGATTCCACCACACTCGCAAGTGTGAGAGGCGGTTCTGCGGATGAGAACACATTGTAGTTTACCTCTCAACTCCTGTATTATAGCAGATCAGGCTGGTCGTGTGGGTGGTGCAGACAGTTTAAGAATTGACTGCTGCTTGATAAATGCTCTGAGTTCAGGTGTTTCATCCCATTCCCAGATCTCTTCCCGACCTTTGCTATCGGTCTTCTTCATAGTGCGCTTAGTCATTTCTAATACCGTCCATTACTTGTTGTAGGTCATCAGCACGCCCCCTATAGTAGTCGATCTCCTCAGCGAGAACGTCAAGGATATCGTCTACGATGATGTTAGGTTCTACATCGTCATTGAAGTAAGATTTAATTGCTTCTGATAGGTAGCGACGCCTGTTCCACTCCATACTATAGGGTTTGTAGTTCATGATAATAGAGTTTCCATGTTCTAATTGTATATGGTCTCAGCACATTTGTCAAGTCAAAGGAACATGCCTTTGTCACTCATGTATTGTAATGCTTCTTTCATGCTACCGATGTGCCTTAATCCGATAGCAATCTGGGGATATGTTGCTTCTGATCCAAATTCATTACGAAATTGGTAATCTTCAAAATGCCTGCCCAAATCATACCTTTGGAAGTCAGTTACTTCCTTTAGGTTTTCTAAGAGTGCTGCCATACGCTCACACTCCTGACTTCCGTTACTGTAAATTACTGCTGTGGTCATATTCAATTACGATTTTTCTATGGGAAGTTTTCTTATCAGCAACTATATAGTGCTTCGCTTCACCATCTAAGAGTTTTTCAATCTTTTCTATAAGATTGTCAACAATTACTTTATTTGTTGCTTTCTCCCAGTTAGCACTTTCTACTAATTTAGTCACACCCTCTAGATGATTCTCCACAGCAATTTTTCTAAAGTTGTCATCGATCATTTTGCCAGTCGTCAATTTGTTCTTGTGTAGGAACTTTGATTCGGAAAGCAAGACCTTCCCTCTCAAACTCCTCATTCATTTTTTCGTAGGTCTCAGGTGTAATCTTATTGACCTTCCAAGATCCACCGACACCGCCATCCATATTAACAATAATATCGTCAGTCACGCTGCCTCCAATCATCAGGTTTGTCTTGCTTGAACCAATCTACAATTTCATCTGCACCTGAGAACCCTGTACGATGATTAGATGGGTCGGGATCTCCTAGTCCCATCTTATTCATAAAATCATCTATACTGCCCTCCTGAATCCCACTAGACTGACGACGTGCTTTGTTTAACCAATCTCTAGCAGTAGTATGACGCTTAGCAAGTTTTTCTGCCCAAATCATATCCTCTAGTTTTACTTCTTCATTATTAGCGATCTTCTTACAGATGAATTCAAGTCGTAGTCTGTACTGAGTAGATAGCATATTCCCCTCACCAACAGTGATATTTAGAATAAAAAAGGGGATCCGAAGATCCCCTGTTATTATATCACACTATTTGTGAATCAGAAGGAATAGGTTACACCAATCTTGGTTCCATAACCGTTGTCAGCATCATCAACACCACCAGCGAAGGAGAGTTCGCCATAGATGTCAAGTGCCTCAGTAGCAGCAACGCTACCATAGACCTTACCAGAAAGAACGGTGTCAGACTCACCGCCGTCAGTGACGACGAAGGAAGGACCAATTTGAGCACCGTAGGAGACAGCGCCAGCAGATCCAGCGTAGCCTACATGAGCGTCGGTCGTGGTTCCAGTGTAATCAGATCCAGTGAAACCCGAGTTTGCCTCTACATTAACGTAGGGTCCTGCAAGAGCAGCACCAGGAGCAGCGAAAGCAGCAGCTGCAGCGGCGGCAGCGAAAGCAGTTTTGATCATTGTTGTTTTCCTTTTATGTGTTTACTTGCGGAATGGTTACCCGCAGATGGTGGATGAGGTTGAACCCCCATCGCATGAATACAATTTATCAGGGTTGCAAGGAAAAAACAACCCCCCTTGTGCCAGTTTTCGATACGGATTTTCGATCAATCAGTTAAGATAAATTAATGCACCAGTTAGAGTGATGTTACCAGAAGCATTGACCGACAATGAAGTAGCTTGCATACCTACTGCTGCTGATGTGATATTGAAAGCATCTGTTGTTAATTGAGATGCTCCAAATGTTCCAGCAAGGGTAGCACCAGTTAAGGTCATTGCTCCCACACCAACAATAGATACAGCACCACCAGCATTGACATTTGTTGCTAGTTTTGAATTAATTTGAGTAATTCCAGCAAAAGATTCTACCGTGAGATTACCCAACAATGCTTTTGTGGTGAGCGTGTTAGTTCTATCTTTGACCATTGGTACAGATAGAGGAGCACCACCAGCAATAATATTACAGACACCACCAGTTGTAAGTTGATAATCACCAAGAACTTTGTGGTTTATATGTCCAGGCGATACAATATTTACAGACGCTCTAGGATCAAATGATAATGATGTCTCTTCACTGACACCAAAAGTCATCTTTTGTCCCAGGACAATATCTTTCTTATTGACTTGTGCGGTGTTAATGGATGTAGCAGCCATTTGAATATCACCGTCTGCCTGAAGTTTGATAGTCTGTCCATTTAAGACTAGTTCTTCAGTAGCAGTAATTTCAATTCGTTGAGCAAGTATGAATCTCGTGCTTCCAATTGCTTGTTCTACAACATCACCATAACAAAGAACATTCAGTGCTTGTCCCTCATTTTCAGTTCCACCAGCACAATATTGGATATTAGATCTTTCGTTATGCAATTGCTGCTGACCCCAAGTTTTAATACCTAGAACTCCGCTTCCAGCAATTTCAGAATTTTTCTTACCTGTTAAGATTCTAACATTGCCTCTACCATCCAGTGATAATGCACTGTCCGAAGGACCATCAATCCTCAACGCAGATGTTAGACCATCTGGCAGTTTTCTCTCATAAATTTCCGAACGTGTCAACCAACCTTTATACCAAGTTTGAAACCTGGGTTTATCCTTCAATGCCTGTTCTTCATCAGGCGTTGTTTGCTTGAAGATATTATTTGGATATTCTTTTGCAGCAACAGGATGTGACATTATGGGCAATCAATATATTTACCAGTACCAATCTTGGTAGAACCAATAGTGGTAAGTTGTTCTGTATCTAGACATGCTAGTGATGGTAACAGTCTAGCACCATAACCACCTCCGCCAACAATATCAACAGAAGGCAGAGTTAGGAAAGTAGCTTCTCTGTCTAAGACACGAGCACCAACAACAAATCCATCATCATTGATAACTGCCTCAGCAACTCCCAATCGACCATCAACATACATATCAGGTTGACTCGTATACTTTACTCCAGGTCTCAAAATAGTAAATGCATCAATAATACATCTAACGCCATTATCAGAAGCAAGATTTAGTTTATAACCATATCCAGGTGATTGAACTCGAATCTCAGTCAACCTTCCATTTTCATCGAGAAGACCTGTTGCTGTGGCACCAGTTCCCTCTCCACCAATGAATACCACAGGTGGTTCTGACCATGGATCTCCTGGGTCATCAATAGGAATCTCAATGATTCCTCCATTGTCATCAGTAATTGGTGGTTTTACGGTTGGAGGAACAAAAGGTTCAAAGACTGTAGTTGGATCTTCTCCAACACCAGGATCTTCTGGAGTTTCTGGAGCATCTACTGTAATCAAAACGTCAACACTCGCTCCTTTTCCAGTGAGAGTAAATGTTAGAGTTTCTTGGTCTTCCAGTAGATTATCTTCTTCAATTCCGACCGTAATCTTCGCTTCGCCATTGTTGATGATAAAAGATCCACTTAATTTACCGCCAACGATGTCCCCAGTGGTAATATCTGTGCCACTTAAGTTGTAATAAAGAATAGATCCATTAGCAACAAATTTGGTTTTCACCGTATAGATAATGAATTCTCCTTCAGGACAAGTGGATCTGTTTGATGTCACCGTATAAGTTGGAGTTACTGTAGGTGGAGTATCAGGATCGGCATCTGGATCAGGATCAATGTCAGTATCATCATCCACCGCAGGTGGTTCTATAACTTCGTCTGGTTGTTCTGTTCCAGGAACTGTAGGGAATGGGTCTACAATTGGTGGTTTATATGGATCATATGGTTCTTTGACATTCTCTTCAGTAATAGTACATCTTGCCGTACCTTTGATGTATATCGTTTCTACTTCAGTTTCATTTACTGGAGAGTTTGTGGTAATTGACACAAAGAAAGTTTCATCTTGTTCAACTATTAAATCTGTCAAAGTTTGAACAGTAACAACTTTTTCTGTCTCTCCAACATTAAATCCTACGATCTCGCTTACTGGAAGATAATCAGAATCAACTGTAGCAGTTCCTGATTTTGGAGAGTCAATGGTTTTAAATTTGACGGAAGATGCAATATCAATTTCACCCTCTCTCGTAATAGTAAACTCTGCTACCTGACCTTCGACAACAGTAATGTCATCAATATTGTAAATAAGTTTTGGTCTCTTTGTTTCTAGATCAGATTCTTTTGGAACACCACCAACAAATCCAACCGTAGTAATTTGTAAGGGATTGCCTGTATATGCTTCGTCACAAACATACTGAGTGTAGTCTGGAGGAGTATCACCAAACAATCCATCAATATCATCGAGAAGATCATCTAAGAAGTCTTTATCGTCCTCATCTTTTTTCTTCTCACCAGATGTACAAACTTCTTTGTATTTTGAACAAGTTTGATCTGGACCAGAACAAGAAATTCCCAGAAGTTTAAATACAAAATTAATAGCTTCTCCAATTAGATTCAATGGACCAGCAATAGCGCCCAAGATATCTTGTAATGGTCCAAGAATACTATTGAGAAGTTCATTCATTAATTGATTGATCTTGGAAATAATTCCATTCACAAACTCATCTACTTGGCAAACAGCGGCACGATAAATCTTGCCGATAAAATTCATTAATACATTGGTCAACCACTTCTCCAACCTTTCTCCAAGATCTGCCATTTGGCACCCAAGATCTTTTAAAAGGTTATTAAACCATTCTGTTACTGGTGTCAATATGTTTCCACCTTTCTCTCCATCTGGATAAAGAAGTGCTTTTACCAGAAAATCTACAGCTTCTGCAATTTTTTTCTTGATAAATCCTTTTACTTTTCCAAGAAATTCTCTTACGACACGAATCGCTTTATCTACCTTAGATCTACCATCAGAAATAGAATTATTCAGATCTCCTGTAAGATTGTTGATATAATACGTTCCAATCTTACCATTACTCTTCTGGATATCTCTTAGAAGTTCTCCAAGGATACTAGTTATTTGAGTTTTCAGATCAGGTTTTTTGCACTTTTCTGCCGTGATCTGACACCACTCTTCTTGATCTATAGCTCCTCTTTTTCTATCACCCTCATCTACTCTATCTTCTCCATCCTCGGTTGTGGTTCCATCAGACAAAGGACCAGTTTGCTTATTTGGTTCTGCTTCCCCACCATCAGGATTCTCTGGTGCTGGAACACCATCTCTAGCGGGATCAACTCGTGCAGATGTAGTGTTGTTATATGTTTCAAATCCATCATCTTCTGGTCTCTCACTCTTAGAGACCGTTGTAGCACCAGGAGTTTGACCAATAGAACCCATAATAATGGGTTTTTGTTTATTATTATCTAAATAAAATCCAATGACCCAACATCCCTTGATAAGTCCAGGATGTGCTCCACCAACATTACCAGGCATGAAGGGTACATTGACTGGCATTATCACATTTGCCCATGGCAAGTCTTTCGTATCAAGGATCTCCTTACTTTTAGGATGATCTCCTACAATACGAACCTTGAAACGGTATCCGCCTTTATTATTCTTTTCGTCTGCGGCAGTTCCTTCTATTTGCCCTACCCACCAGTTAAATCCATCGGATCCAATTCGCTGGGTAGGAATCAACTGCGATAATATTTGATCCATACTAATTAGTTGTCATGCAACTTACACTCTGGTGCTCCTGGTTCTTGATCACAATAAAGTTCTAGTGGTGTGGGATCATGATGATCGCCTGCCTCAATCTCTTCTTTATGATGTTCTACCCAATCTTCGAGATCATGCAGTTCGCCCTCAATGTGACGACGCTGCTGTGGAGACGTCAGAGGATTCTGGAGAATCTCTTTGTCCTTTTCGATATGCTGTTCGATGCTGTCCATGTGTAGTACCTCCTGTGATTATTTAGTGCCGTGATTTGATGGTAAATCTTTCATACCATATGAGTCTCTCATTAATCTGAGAGTTGTTGTAAATTTTCCTCCAGGTCCCATAGTAGTATCATAAAAATGAGACACTTCAGAAATTAAATATACACCACTACTTTCAGGATCAAATGGTTCTTTGTTTCCTTGTTTTGTTGGAACTTTATTTACCAATCTGATATCAATTTTATCACCAGCACAAATGTCTGGGTTACCAGGAATAACAATTGTGCATAGTTGATTACTCAATAACTTGTATCTTGCAACAGATTGAGCCATATAAAATTTTTGCCAATCAGCAAACTGAGATGGTGATGTAGATCCGTCTTTTGGATCTGGTGAAGCTGGAGTTTTTTCGTTATACCATGATTCATGATCTAGAAATATAGACATAATTCTAGTTGGATAATCAGATAATTCAATGTCATTTGTTGGAATCAAAGTAATTCCCTCTTGACCACCCAAATGTGCCATGTTGTCATAACTGTCCTTAATTCTGTAGACATACTCTTCATATTGTCCTGTTGAGTGATTGAAGAATACCATGAGAGAAGAATACTTACCCCTTCTCAAAGAACTAAGTAAGTTTATTTCAGATTCAAAAGTAGATTCGAGAATATGAAATCTGGTGTCTCCACCTTCTTCATTTCCCATTCTTTCAACATACTGTCCCCAAGCAGGAGAATCTAATTTTTTTGATTTTAATGGACTATTTTCATCTGCACATAACGAATCTACTGCAAAGAAATTATAACCTCTTACTGTCTCCCAGAAGAAAAATCCACCAGATCCCTTAATCTGTTGCTCTGTTTGATTAGCATTTCCTGAATTAGTTGATACATAATTTGTTTGCGGAGAAACACTTTTTAAGGCAATATCAGCAATCAAATCAAATGGTCTTTTCCTATTAGGAAGCATTTTAATGTCAAACTTGGATGCTTCAGAAAATACAGGTTTGACTGTTTTTAATGCATTTTTCATAAGATCAACCACAATACTCTCTGGATTTCCAGTGAGCAATTTGTTGACTCTATTAGCCTCATTTATTAATGCTTCCGAAGAAACCAAACCAATATCATATGATTGCTTCTGCTGTTTAGCAAATCTATTTTGAATAGTCCAAATAACAAAGTTATACGTAACAGATTTATTAAACGCATCAGAACTAACTTCTATCTGAACTGCCTCACCACCTTGCAGTGGAACACTTCCGAGCAATCCAATACTATCAACAATTTCCATTTTTGCAGAAATAAACGGATAAGTAATATTTTCTACATATTCTATATTGTTGACCAATGCCGTAATAGGAAACTCTGGTTTGTCTCCATTTGGAAAAAGAATGACTTTAGTTAATTTAAAGTCTGTAGGATTCGATGCCTTCATGATTATGATAATGCTGTATGAGAAAGAATAGAGAATGGATTTAATCCCATATTTGCAGATCCGCCAGTTGCCAATCCAAGAGCTAAGGCGTCTTCATTATTTCCAGTTGATTGAGATTGTGGTTGCAATACTTGTGGAAGTTTAAGTAGATTTGGCAACTGGAGACCTTTAAAGAATATATCAGTTGCTGCCTCTAACAACCCATTATTATTATTTCTTGGAGCTGTTATCTCTGGAGTAACCACTTCAGCATCTGGATCTCCACCAATTGACTCAATTAAAGCTTTCATTTTTGCTGGATCTTTTACAGCTTTTTCAACCGCAGTGGTAGATTGTACTTCTGTCAAGAATTTATTATATAAAGCCATTGCTTGATCTTGGGTAATCTTGCCCTTAGGAACACTCAATCCCTCCCATCCAGCAATAGATCCTGCTTTACGTAATCCCTCTGAAGTCATGGCAGCATTTGGATCAACACCAAGACCAGCTAAGTGTTGCAAAGCGAGTAGTTGCTGATTGTTTGGATCAAATAGTGCTTTTGATGGGTCTAGTCCCATTCTTCTAGCATTTGCAATCATTGTATCTGGGTGGAATTGGTAACCACCAGCAGCATGTGAGTCTGCTCCATACTTAACTTTTCTACCACCAAATCTTTCTGGCAAAAATCCTTGTCCAATAGAACTTCCATATGCCATGTCATAAACTTCCTGAATTGTCATTTTTGTCAATTCAGGAACGACTTCACCACCGACAAGAGTGTTATATCTATCTGGATTATTTGCTTCAGTAGCATTAATGGTTGCTAACCATGCTTTTGCGTAAGCACTATCCCCAGCAAGTTTAGATGGATCCATATTACTATCACCCAATGTAGGAGTATATGGACTTCTACCTACAGGATTGTCATTATCCTCGTCATTCATCCAAGGCAATTCAATCTCAAACTTAGGGAAAAATTCTCCAAATCTTTCTATAAAATTATCCCAACCATTTTGCTTTTCATAATACTGCGCCAGACCAGCTGCTTGTAATTCCGCATAACTTTTTTTGTCCCTTTTCTGTGCTTCTACAATACCTTCACCAAACAGGCTGAAAGTTTTTTTACCCTCTGCTCCTGCTAGTGGGAAAACACCCTCTTTACCTGCTTCACCAACTAAACCTGCCGTAGGTTTAGTAATAATACCACCAGTAGCAAATGGAGTCAAACTCATATCTGTACTTGACTCTCTGCTTCCACCCTTTAAAGCAGTGTAAACCGATCCCGCCAGGATATCACCAGCAACACCACCCAGAATAGTTCCAGCACCTGGGAAGAGGAATGATCCTAATGTAGCACCTAATGTAGCACCAACTGCTCTTGCTGCTGCTCTACCAACTTCCTCCCCAAGCGCAACACTTATACCAAAGTCCAGCAACCCACCAACCAGAGGAACTCTCTTTAAGACAGGTCTTAAAAACTTAGACATTGCTGCCTTCCTTCCACTCATCATTCCTGCTGCTTCTAGACCTTCAGCACCAAATCTCTTTAGAGCAGCTTTTTCACCAAATCTTCTAGCGTATCTCTTTGTTATATCATTTTGAGCTCTACTAAGCGAACCTGGGCGCATGTCGCCAGACTGGATTCTTGCCATAGATAACTGACCGCCAGTCATACTGTTATTGCGGAAATTCATTCCACGAATACCAACATCTCCATCAATAGCAGTAGAAAATCCTTGTGCTCTTTGTGCTCTCCTACCAGCACGACTCATTATACCAAGACCACCACGGCGACCACGGCGACCACCACCAAGCATACCCATTCCAGTGTCTAAAACATTTCCTAAAGTTCCAAACATATTACCGAGAATTCCACCACCAAGATTAGGTCCAGTTCCCTTGATTGGATCTAAATCACCACTGGATTCGCGCTGTCCAGCCATATTTGATTTTTCAACAGATGCTTGCTGCCTAGCAGCAATCTTTTCTGCTGTATTTTCGGCATTAGAAGCAAGCAGTCTCTGATTTTGAATTTGCCTCTCAGCAATACCAACTTGAAGTTGTCCTAAACTTTGTACACTCTCAACAACTTTTACATTTACTCTCTGTACATTATCTACTGCCTGAATTGTGTTATTGTTAGTTCTAACAATCATCTGACCAATTTGGTTCAGAATACCAACAATATCTTTAATTTCAGTTGCTTGTGTGTCTACTGTAAATCCAGCAGCATTTGTGGTAGGAGATCCCTGATATTTTGCAATCTCACCACCAAGAACCTCAGGATTTATTGCACTAGGTCCTGCTTCCAATAATTTTGACGCTACACCGCCACCACCACCCAATATATTTGATGCAGAAATGCCAGAATCAGATAATCCTTGTGCAATACCGCCACTATTATCAGTATAATCAAATCCACCCCTAAAACGAGATGCCTGGTTTCCTGTCGGGTCTCTTCCTGCAGGAGGATCAGTTTCAAATCTACCTCTGGTTCTGGCAATTCTATCTCCACCAAAACTAGATCCTAACGCTCTTGTAAAAAAGAATCCTCTTGGAGGTCCATCAAAATCTGCGTTATCTGTAGAATTTTCTGCTTGCCTTTTTGCATAAGCACGTTCTCTGCGTGCCAAATCAGAAGACTTACGAATTCTACTTCCGATGGCACCAGCTATATTACCGAGATAATTTCTCTCGCTTCTTAAATCAGTTGCTTGTAAAAATCCGTGTGCCATTACTGCCTTGCTGCTTTTTCGTGTTCTTGTTTAACTTGTTCTAAATGCTGCATCAATAGAGAAACATAAACTTGTCTCTCGAACGGCATCATGTTTTCAACATCACTCAAGCTATATTTATGGTGCTGCATCAAAGCAAAGTTAGTCTTGTAGTACCCTTCCAGCGTATTGTGGAAGAGTGCTACCCGAAAAAAGACGATAACCCAGATAGAACAACTTTATTGTCAACACCAGTGTTGGGATTAGTTATTGTGATTGTATGTTCTAGTCTAGGAGCAGTTGAAAAGAAATCTTGAATTTTTTCAAATTGTGAATTAGTGAGATTTTCTAAAAATTGAACAAATTCCTTTCTAGTGGTAGTAGAACTATCATATACGTCTTCGGCATCAAAGATTTGATCAATACAACCAGCAAGAATATCAACAACAGAATCTGCTGTTGGAGTTTGTCCAATAATCGATCCGCTGACAAAGGTATCAAATTTTGGATATTTCATGATAATACCCATTTCATCAGAAAGCATGATCTTGTTAGAGTGTCCTTCTGGTTTCTGCACTTGAACTTCTAACAAATTTAAGTTATATGGAACTACAGTATTTCCATCGTCTTCACAAGTGAGATTCATCTCAACTATTTCACCGACAGATACTGCACGAATTTGCAAGAAAATATATTCTAAATCGAAGATCGCCAAATCGTCAATTTTTACACGAGATTGAATACATCCTTTTAACAATTGCTTTACAGCTTCTTGAATTTGTTTCTCATCATCCGATTCTACCGCTAAAAGAAGCAGTTTTTCTTCTTTTACAACAAAAGGACGATATTTGATTTTTTTGCCATTTGACGGAATTTCCAACTCATACGTTGGAAGCACAACTTGTGGTAATGCCATAATGTTTAGACCAGTTCATATGTATATTTAGCGCGACTTTTAGACCAAAAAATTAGCGGAAAAAATTTTCCCACTTTCATGAAATTGAAAAGTCAATTTTACTCCTCAAAAGGAATTACCTGCAATGGAACTGGTTGAGGTGTAGAAGTAGTTTCTGGTTGAGGCTTTGAGTATGGTTGTGTTCCTGTTGCTCTCTTATTTCCCTGTACTGTCACAATTGTACCGTCAGGTTTTAACCATTCTTGCTGGAAAACTCCTGGTCCAATTTCAGCTTCTCCAACTAATACACCACCCGCAGGAACTTTAGAATCTTTTACTACAGTAGTATCTCTATCAATAGTGTAGTGTCTTTGATACTTAAACTGCGCTGTTACTTTCGTAACTTGAGAGGATCCAAATTGCAGTGGAATAGCATCAATCGCATATGGATATGCTTGTTCCATTACATATGTAATAGGTCTTCTTTGTGTTGAAGAAGTTGGTCCAATTTCAGTTTTGGTAACCAAAATCTTTGCAGCATATTGGTGCTTATATCTGACTCTAGTAACTCTATCTTCATTTCCATCAGATTCAGCAAATATAGAATTGTACCAAGAATTTAAGTATTTTAATATGGATAAGTCCGCGTCTAACATAAACCCCAATTGAAGTTCTGTAAAGACTTTAGTATGAGGATAATCTACAGAACCAAGTCCAGTATAAAGTCCATTGATACTTCCAGTTGCAGTATTGATATTAGGTAACTGCGCTTCATCACACATAAATGCCACTGTTTCTCCAGGAACAGTTTCGTTTGGCATAGGAACTGGAACTCCTTGAAACGCTACAACAAAGTTATTTGAGTATGACATGCCGCCTTTAGCAGCAATTGAAGCCATAAATCTATTGATAGACACACTAAATACCTATGTTGGACACTTTATATTTATGGCGTACTCTGGATACTTTAAACCAAAGAATCCTCAGAAGTACCGTGGCAACCCGACAAACATTGTTTATAGGTCGCTATGGGAACGAAAGTTCATGGTGTTCTGTGACAATAACCCTAGTATATTACAGTGGGGTAGTGAAGAGATTATT
>Ga0163110_10000668_pt1 | contig 16553 bp, 15 predicted proteins | sample CRUFie1St17metaG_FD_108703 | JGI IMG/M metagenome (GOLD analysis project Ga0163110, IMG submission 108703) | Marine microbial communities from the Costa Rica Dome - CRUD Field 142mm St17 metaG | ecosystem: Environmental > Aquatic > Marine > Oceanic > Photic zone | place: Costa Rica: the Eastern...
AAAAAAGTAACTTCTAGTGAAAAAATACATAAATTTTTACCTTTCTTTATCTCACCCCTTGCAAGTGAAATATTCGACGGTAGAATATCTTTTTGGTTGCAAGACAAGGATTTTTAATGAAATTATCAAATTCCCTTTTTAGGTCTTTCCTCTCATTTTCTCTTGCGCTATCAATAACCTCAATTAGTCATAATGTCTTCTCTAACGAGTTGGCAATTGACGAAGTTATTGTCACAGCAGAGAAAAGAGTTGAAAGTTTACAAGACGTTTCGAAAGCAGTAACAGCTTTGAGTAATGACGAGATAGAAAGAAAAAATATAGTAGACTTTGTGGGTCTTAGCGCTATAGCTCCAGGAGTAACAGTCGCTAAAAACGAAGGCTATAAAACCATTATTTCTATTCGAGGAGTAGGCGATGAAACTAATCAAAATGCCATAGCAGCTCCATCTGTTGCTTTGCATATGGATGGTATTTTTATAGCCTCAAAATTCTCTTTAAGAACCGACTTCATAGATTTAGACAGGATAGAAGTCTTAAGAGGTCCTCAAGGCACATTATTTGGACAGAACTCAACAGGCGGAACTGTAAATGTCATTAATACTCTTCCCTCATTTGACGAGCTCAATGGAAAAGTTGACTTAACACTAGGTGATTATGACCTAGCAAAAGCCAGAGGAGGAATTAATATTCCCTTAACAGATTCTATTGCCACTCGCTTTTCTTGGGTAACAACTGATCAAGATGGGTTTTCAGAGAATTTGGTTAATGGTCAAGATTTAGATGATACTAATCACACTACTCTCAGATCAGATTGGCTCTTTGATATAAGCGATACGTCTAGTCTTAGACTATTTGCACAATTTTTTGATGCTGAAAATAATGGAGCGGCTATGAAAGGTCTTGATGATCCAACTCCAGATCCTAGACAACTCAGGCAGGACTCTCCATCGGTTTATGAACTCACATCCGAAATAGTTGCTGGAATCTTCAATACTGATCTAGGTTTTGCTAACTTAAAGATACTTGCAAGTATGCAAGAGGATGACATCTACGTAAGCAGAGATAACGATAGACACAATTTTGGTGATGTTCATTCCAATGGACCTATGGCAGGCTTTCCATACAATAGAGCAGAATACAGACCAGAAACTTCTCTTGTTGAGACAACAACCTTCGAAATAAATCTAATCTCAAATGAACCTTTGTTTGGTAATACTGACTGGATCTTAGGTGCATTCTATTTTGATCATGAAATAGAAAACAATATTTATGAAGTAAAGGATGTAAATAATAATAAACAAGCAGCTCTTATGGATGGTCAATTTACACCATATGTTCATGATCCTATTTGTGCTAGTAATCCATTCGCAGGTCCGTGTTTCGCGGCGTATGATGCTGAACTTGGATTTGTTTCTGAAGCTTACCCTACAAGAGAATCTCAATCTATTTATGGTCAAGCAACAGTTAACCTTAATGAATCTAACCGTGTGATATGGGGTTTAAGATATACAGAAGATGAATTTGCTAGTGATGTAACTAACTTTTTTGGACTCCAAACATTTTCACCATCAGATGATTTAGATGAGACTACCGGAAGATTGGCTTATGAACGCGATGTCAATGAAGACACTATGGTTTATGTTTCTTATACCAAAGGATTTAAGCCTGGTGGAAGTAACTTAACTTACGGATATCCTATGGATAATGAAGGTTTTGGAGCCGCTCCGGCCCCTCAACTAATTTTTCCGATATTTGACAGTGAAATGATTGATGCTTTCGAAGTAGGTCTGAAATCTGATTTCCTTGATGGCCGAATGAGAGCAAATGTTTCCGCCTTTACCTATGATTATGAAAACCTCCAATTTCAATCAACAGATCCAGATATTTATAGAGGAGGAGTAGCTAACATACCTGAATCCGAGATGAAGGGTGTAGAGTTAGAGTTAATTGGATTAGTTTCTGAATCTTTATCATTTGATTTGCGAGTAGCCTATCTCGATACTGAAATCACTTCTTCTTATGAGGCTCTTGATAACTTGCAGGCGGAGCTTTATTTCTTTGGTGAAGAACCAATCCGTTATTCCTTAAGAGAAAACTTACAAGGAAATGAACTAGCAAAAAGTCCTGAACTTACTGCTAACTTTGGAGTTGAGTATGTTACTGATACTAGCTATGGGCTTCTTACCACTACTGCTGAGTTGATATATAGAGGTGATTTTCAACAAAGAGTTTTCAACAATCCTTTTGTTGATCAAGTTGACTCCTATTCTGTAGTGAACTTTACTGCAAGCCTCGATCTTATTGGAGATGAATGGGGTATAGACCTTATGCTATTGAATGCTGGAGACAAAGATGGCATGAACTCGAGCATGACAGATGTATTTGGGGTCGCAGGAACAGGAATAGAATACATTCCTCCGAGACAGATAATGGGCAGAGTAAGTTATAAGTTCTAGAACAACGAAGGCCTCCTAATCAGAAGTTCTGGAGGCCTTACCTTGACTAAATAATTTCTCGTTGGATTAAATCTTACTGTAAGATTGGACAGTCATGGAAAAGCATTACATCGGAGCAACTGAGTTATTAGAAGATTCTTTTAAGCTAGCATGGAAGGTCTATGAAAGCGGTTACCGTCCAAACTATATAGTCGGAGTTTGGCGTGGCGGCGCTCCTGTAGGCATTGCTGTCCAGGAGTTGTTTGACGTATTAGGTGTTGAATCAGATCACATAGCAATCCGAACTTCTCATTATTCAAGCATGGACAATACAAATGATAATGTTCAAGTTTACGGATTAAGCTACTTAATCAAGAAACTAGAGTCAGAGGATTCCCTCCTTATAGTTGATGATGTTTTTGATACAGGAAAATCAATAGATCAAATTATTTTAGATCTTAGTGCAGCTTGTAAGAAAAATACTCCGGAAATTAGAATTGCAACTCCATATTTCAAGCCTACAAAGAACAAAACAGACAGGAAGCCTGACTATTATCTTCACCAGACAGATAAGTGGTTAGTTTTTCCTCATGAACTAGAAGGATTATCTGCTCAAGAGATAATTGATAATAAGCCTGAAATGAAAGACCTTCTCGAGGAGCTTATTCCAATAATTAAATCTTAATTTCTTTCTGATGGTACTATTTGTATCTAGAGGAGAGAGAAATGGAAAATAAGCTTAAGATCTTTTTACTAACTTTATTGGTCCCTTTATTAGTATTTAGTTCTGAAGAGTTGCAAGACAAAGAAGCTCTGGCAAAACTAATTCCAGGAAGCGGGAGTTATAGTCGAGAAATATCTACCAATATAAATAATGCACAAGAATTCTTTGATCAAGGTTTAAGATTTGCTTGGGGATTTTATTTTCCTGAATCTATTGCTTCATATCAAGAAGCTGCTCGTTTAGATCCATCTCACCCGATGCCTTATTGGGGAATGGCCCATGCGATGGGTCCAAATCCAAATTCGCGTTATGCAAGAATGCCCGATGATCCTAAAGGCGAAGGTTTAAAGGCAATCGAAAGAGCATTAGAAAAGATCGACCAAGCAACACCGTTAGAAAAGGAGATAATTGAGGCGATGTATGTTTTTTATGATCGGGATTCTATTAATGATGCTGATCTTAGAGATCAAGCCTATCTTAGGAAAATGAGAGACCTTAATAAAAAATATCCTAATGATCCTGATATAGCTGCTTTATATGCAGGAAGTTATATGTCGATAAGACGTTGGGATTACTGGGATAAATCAGGCAATCCGAAAGGAGAGACTCTTGAGGTAGCAGAAGCACTGGAACATATTATTGATATGGGCATATCACATCCTGGAGTATTTCATCTGCATATCCATCTGATTGAAGCTTCCTCGCAACCTGAGAGAGCCTTGATCTCAGCAAATTCTTTAGAAAAAACCGTCCCAATTGTAGGTCATGTTGTTCATATGCCAGCTCACATATATATCAGAGTTGGGGACTATCAAAAGGCCATTGATAACAATATAAGATCTCAAAGAGTTGATAAAGACTTAGAAAAATTATGGGATGATATGCCACTACCTAACCTTGGAACTTATCCTTTGTCACATAAACTTCATGCTGGTCATGCATTGGATTTCATAAGATATGCTGCCACTGTTCAAGGAAATTTTGAAATGGCAAATTCAGCTGCTTGGGACATGGCAAACAGAATCAAAGGCGATGCGATATTTGTAATGGGAGGTCAAAAAAGAGTTTCAGCCCCTTGGCTTGTCTACAAAATATTTGGAAAATGGGAAGAAATTCTTTCCTTAGAGCCAGAACACAAAGGAACACCTTACCTTGATGGTATATGGTCATATGTTTTGGGCAGTGCACACATTGCTAAAGGAAATTATGAGTTAGCAAAAACAGAACTTAATAAGTTAAAGAAAATAGTTAATTCCCCCGATGTTGACAGGTACAGAGTGGGCGCAACTCCTGCATCCTCTGTATTAAAGGTCGCTATGATGGGACTAGAAGGTGAACTTTTTCTCTCGAAAGGAGACTTTGTAAATGCAGTTAAGTCCTTTGAAAAGGGAGTAGATATAGAAGATGAAAATAATTACACGGAACCACCTGATTGGGTTCAACCTTTGAGACATTATCTGGGTGCAGCTTTATTGAAATCTGGAAAATTTAAAGAGGCTGAAGCAGTCTATAAAAGAGATCTTAAATGGAACCAAAATAATGGCTGGTCTCTATTAGGATTACATCAATCTCTTGAGCTTCAGGGTAAAGTAGAAGAATCTAAAAACATTTATAATAAATTTAAAGAAGCATGGAAAGCTGCAGATGTTGAAATAAATGCTTCTCATCTTTAATGGCGGATTTATCTGGAGAAGATTAAATGACTAAAAAAATAATTTACGGAGTGCCTTTTTCTCAACCAGTGAGAGCTGTTCTGTGGTTATTAATGATCAAGAAATCTCCATTCGAGCTGAAGCTCATCAATCCAGGATCGGCCTCGGAGGGAGGCAGTCGTCATACCGAATATTTAGACAAGTTTCCCACTGGTACTATTCCTAGTTTTGAAGATCCTGAAACAGGTTTTCTTCTGTCTGAATCACACGCAATTATGTGCTACTTGTGTAATAAGTATGGTTGGAATGATCTCTATCCTGATAATCTAGAGGAGAGGGCAAAAGTTGATTCTTATCTTCATCTGCATCACAGAAATGTTAGGGAAGCATCAATAGGTTTAGTTGCACCTAAAGTAAGAAAAGATCTTAGCTTTTCAGAGGATTTTCTCAAGACTTCAAAATCAAATATTGAAAAAGCATTTAAGGCTCTTGATGAAGGATGGTTGTCTGATTCACGTTTTCTGGTTGGCGATAGTTTAACAATAGCTGACATTTCCGCCTATGTAGAGATAGGGCAATTACAAAAAGTCTTCACAAATGTTTATGATTTCGGATCTCTTCCGAACATACAAAATTGGCTTGATGAAATGAAAAAAATAGATTCGCATGATGATATACATATAGCTCTATATGAATTAGGGGATATTAGTAAAGAAGCCCCATCTATGGAAAAAATAAAGAATGCCAATAAGAAGGCCTTTATGGCAATACAAGAAAAGATATTAAGCATGAAACAATAAAAAGGAGATTTATGAAAGATTTTGAAGGAAAAACAGCTGTAGTTACTGGAGCAGCAAGCGGAATAGGCAAAGCTCTAGCTAAGAAATTTGCCGAGGAAAAAATGCAAGTCGTTCTTGCAGATGTTGAGGAAGAGGCACTTGAAAATACTGTAAAAGAATTAAGACAATATCAACATAGAGTTATAGGAGTTCAAACCGATGTTTTGATTGAAGAATCTATGGAGGAATTGTTCTCAAGAGCTGTGAAGGAGTACGGAAATATTCATATACTTTGCAATAATGCTGGAATAGGTGCCAATTCGGGCAACAAAGCGATATGGGAAATTGAAAAGCAAGATTGGGATTGGGTAATGGGAGTTAATTATCAAGGTGTATTAAGTGGTCTACAAAAATTCCTACCCCACATGATTGAACATGGTGAACAAGGTCATGTTGTTACAACGGTTTCTATGGCTGGATTATTGCCTGGTGCAGGTACTTATGGTGTGAGCAAGCATGCAGTGATGGCACTTACAGAAGCTTTGGGAAGGGATCTGCTAGAAAGAAATGCAAATATAAATACTTCAGTTCTTTGCCCTGGTTTTGTCGATACAAATATAGATAAGTCAGAAAGAAATAGACCTAATAGTTTTGGAGAAGCTAAAGAAACTGTTAACGAAGCAGGTGCAGAGTTCATGTCTGCCATGTTGCGTCAAGGCAAGAAACCCGATGAGATAGCGGACATTGTTTTCCAAGCTATCAAAAACAATGTCTTTTACATCTTATCCCACCCTGCTTGGGACGATACACTTCGGGCTCATTTCAATAATATTCTCTCTCGAGAAGAAATTAAAAGGAATTTTGAAGACGACTTTACTAAATTTTTCTCGCCCAGAGAAGACGGTGAGAAATATTAAGACCATGATAGAAATAACAGATCAATTAGATTTACCTTGTGGTGAAAAAATTAAGAACAGAATATGTAAAGGTGCCATGACCGAGGGTCTGGCAGATGATCAAAATAGAGCAACTCAGAAGCACGTAAATTTGTATGATGGTTGGTCACAAGGAGGAGCCGCAATACTTCTTACAGGAAATGTACAAATTGATCACAGGTACCTCGAGAGGCCAGGAAATGTAGTAATAGAAGGCACTCAAAGTAATGAACAGTTATCAAGGCTTGCTTCTTATGCTGAGGCAGGTACTAAAAATAATACTCATTTGTGGATGCAAATTTCCCACGCGGGAAGACAAACCCCAGCTGCTGTTGCTGAGACTCCTGTTGCACCTTCAGAAGTTCAACTTAAAATGCCAGGAGCACAATTTGGGAAGCCCAGAGCCCTGAGCCATGAAGAAATTCTAGATATCATCGACAGGTTTGCTCATTGCTCAGCCATAGCAAAAGATACAGGATTTACTGGTGTTCAGATTCACGGAGCTCATGGATACTTGGTTTCAGAATTTCTATCTCCCGATATTAACTTACGTGAAGATGACTGGGGCGGCTCATTGGAAAAAAGAGCAAAGCTTCTCATTGAGATAATTAGATCAGTAAGGAAATCTGTAGGGGATAAATTCCCAATCTCACTGAAACTTAACTCAGCTGATTTTCAAAAAGGTGGATTTTCCCATGAAGACTCAATTCAAGTTGCATCTTGGCTCAATAATGAAGGTTTGGATCTACTTGAAATCTCAGGAGGTACTTATGAACAACCACACCTTGTTGGTTTAGACGATATGAGTATGAATCCAGAAAGGGCTGAAGAAAGAAGAGAGAGTACTATTGCCAGAGAAGCATACTTTCTTGATTATGCAAAAGATATTAGAAATGTCTTCAAAGGACCTCTTATGGTTACTGGAGGCTTTAGGAGCACCAAAGGAATGAATGATGCTTTGAGCGCTGATGCTTGCGATGTGATAGGTATTGCAAGGCCTTTCTGCATTGACCCAAATATAGCCAACAAACTCTTAGAAAAAGATATTACACAAACACCAATTTTGGAAAAAACAATGCAATTAGGCCCTGGTTGGCTAGGTGTAAATTCTCCTTTCAGGATGTTGAAAGGAATAAACGGTTGGGGTCAGCAAGCTTTTTGGTGCTTGAATCTAATAAGAATGGGAGAAAATTTAGATCCAGACTTGAACATGGGAGTTTTTAAAGCATTTCTTAAGTACCAAAAGAATGAGAAAGACGCAGCTGAAAAGTATAGGAAATACTGGGAAAGTCTAGGTTAGTTTGCTTTAGTGGGATTCATTTCTTTTTTATTAATGATCTAAAAGTAAAAAATGTTGTAATATATTTCTATAGAAAATTATTATTTTATTATGAATATAGAAGCAGAATTTAATTACAGAAATCCTTTAAAAAAAGATGAAGCAAAGCCAGCATTTGGATTGGCAGAAGAAGATCCAAATATGCCGAATCATAAACCTTTCAAAAAGACGGTTCATAATGCTAGGGAATTAAGCTTTGATATCAGTATGGGTGGTTTTGAGCTAGTAGAGCATGATTCTGCTGTGGTCGATTTTTACAATGATGAGGAAGTTGCAAGCATTTACTATGAAGAAATGACAGAATTGGTTAAAAAGAAAGTGGGTGCAGATCTAGTGCAGATAGTATCGCATATAACTAGAAATGAGGCGCAAGCTGAATCTGGTGAAAGAAAAGGCGGTCATAGATTAGTCCATAATGATTTCACAACAAGTTTTGGAAAAACGCTTGATCCTTTTCTCCAAGAAACAGGCATGAAGCCTAAAAGAATAGTTGTTTATAATCTTTGGCGTAGATTTGATAAAGATGGATTAGACACTCCCTTTGCTGTTTGCGATAAGAGAACCGTATCAGAAAAGGAGCTTATACCTACAGACTTATTTAATTATCTTCCTGATCAGACCCAATCCTTAACTGTTGAAATTTGCCAATCTTCCAATAGTGATTCTCATGAGTGGTACTTTTACCCAAAAATGCAAAGGGAAGAAGTTCTTATGTTTACTACCTATGACTCCGACGAAAATCCCTTTATTCCAACTTTGCACAGTGCTTTCGATTATCCTAATTGTCCAGAGGGAGTCACTCCTAGAGAGAGCATAGAAGTAAGAGCCGTGTGCTTTTTTAATTGAATAAATGAAGAATACAACATACGAAGTAAAAAAATCAGACGAGTATTTAAAAAAAGCTAAACAAGTAATCCCTGGAGGGATTTTTGGCCATTATAAATATGCCGTCAGGGATTCAGGTCCAAAATTCTTTTCGAAGTCAGACGGAGCCTATTTTTGGGATCTTGATGATAATAGATACATAGATCTTATGTGTGGTTACGGACCCTCCATTTTGGGTTATAACCATGCTGAAGTTGAAGAGGCGTTCAAATCTTCTTCTGAAAAAGGCAATACAGTCAGTGTTGCGTCACCTGTAATGATTGATCTCGCATCTAAACTAGTCGAGATGGTTGATATTGCTGATTGGGCACTCTTTGGAAAAAATGGAGGCGATGCCACAAGTCTTGCCGTTATGATCGCTCGAGAATTCACTGGAAAGAAAAAAATTATAAAAATAGATGATGGATATCATGGCGTAGCACCTTGGATGCAAGAAAAGGATAGGCCTGGAATTATTGATTCAGATAGTGAACATGTTTTAAAAGCCAAATGGAATGACTTGGAGAGCCTAGAAACACTTCTTAACCAGCATGATGATGTGGCTTGTTTTATTTCCTCTCCATACGATCATCCAGTTATGAGAGATAACTCATTACCAAAAGATGGTTATTGGAAGAAAGTTACTGATTTATGCAAAAAGCATGATGTACTTACAATAGTTGATGATGTTAGAGCAGGGTTCAGGATAAACCTGAGAGGTTCGAATGTTGCATTTGATTTCGAACCCGACATGATTTGCTTTGGCAAGGCTATAGCAAATGGACATCCTTTGGCTGCTTTAGTTGGTACAGATTCTTTAAAAGAAGCAGCTGAAAGTGTTTATTTTACTGGAACTCAGTTTTTTAGCGGACCACCAATGTCTGCAGCACTTGCCACTCTGAATGAATTGGAGAAACTGGACGCACCTTCTTTATTGATAGAATATGGAAAGAAATTAAACTCTAGGTTGGAAAAAGTAGCTTCTGAGAAAGGATATAACCTTGTTGCATCGGGAATATCTTCAATGCCTTATTATCGTCTAGAAGGGGTAAGTTTCGAGACTCATATCAAATGGATAGACGAATGCGTAAAGCGCGGTGTCTACATGCTTGCATATCATAACCACTTTGTTTCCTTGGCTCATACAGATGAAGATATAGATTTTATTGAAGCTGCTGCAAAACAAGCTTTCGACAATTTATAGGTCTTAATTGTATTCTAGACGTACCTTTTTAAAGCTTTCAGCTTCACTCGCAGCACTAGCTGCAGGAGGATATCTTTTCAGGGGATCAAGCAGTCAAAAAGTTAAGCATATTTTGTCTTCAGCTAGCCATGAAAAGCTAGCAGTAACGCTTTCTTTATCCCAAAGTACTTCAAAGCTTGATATTTTGCTCGATGATAGTTCTTTAGTTGAGGGCAAGAAGATAGATATTGAAGGCAGACACTGGCAGTTTATTGCCGAGAATCTTGTTTCAAACAAATCTTACAAACTTCAATTAGTTTCTGAAAACGAGAATATTTATAAAGCTTGGCAACTTAAGACATTTCCTGAACCTGATTCAGAGGTTGAGTCGGTATCTATAATGTCCTTTACTTGCCCAGGTGGGGGAGACGCCTTCAGGGCCTCTGGCAGAGAGTTCTTCAAACCTTTCAAGTTTAGACAAAATATATTTGAGGAGGGATTATCCAAAAATCCTGACTTAGTGATATCCATTGGAGACCATGTTTATTGGGACTTAAGAGGAGAAGATTCACCACCAGTCGGAAGAAACAGTAAGCTTATAAAGTTTTTTTTAGGAGGATATCTGCGACTAAGATATGGAGCTTTTAATAGATTTGAAAGTGGTGATAGTCCGACCAATGAAGCTGTCTTAAAGAGAATAGGAAATGAGCAAATAGCTTCTTTGTATGGTACAAAATTTAAAAGTGTACCTATTTTTTTTATCCCTGATGATCATGATTATTTTGAAAATGATGATGCTGAGGAAGAGATAGTAACTTTTCCAGCAGACAAATTTAGCAAATCTGCTTTCAAAAAGATGGCAGATTTATTCTATCCTCCTTTACTGGATACTCCTGATGAAAAACCTGGCAGACAGATTGGGAGGATTAGATATGGAAATATTTTTGAGGGCTTGATGGCTGATTGTGCTGGAAATATGACTCTTGGCAATAAGAAGGCATTGTTGATTTCTAGTGATCACGAGCAGTGGCTGATATCAAGGATGAGAGAATCGAATGCTAGACATTTGGCTTTCATACCATCACATCCTCTTGGGTATACAGCTGGCAAATGGAGGGAATGGTATCCTGATGTTGTAGCTGAAGAGGGCGCAACAGGAACTGTAGTTAATGAGCTGCTTTCTGGACTAAAAGGATCTCTTACAACAAACGTTGATAAATACCTTTGGCAAGAAGGTTGGTTTTTGCAACACCAACGATTACTCAATTCTATGGCCAATAGGCAAGGATCAAGATTTACATTTTCTGGTGATATTCATGCTATCGGCGCTTCCTCTATAATTAAATCCGGTACTATGAACTTAGAGAATAAAGTTAAAACATTTTTAGTAGGGCCGGTAAGTAGTTCGACAGGAACATGGCCTTCATTTGCAAGGGGCATTACAGCAGAAAATCCAGAATATCTGGAGTGTGATTTAATTTACCCTACAAGAGAAGAAAATGGATTCACCTTCTTCAGTCTTGATAACGATAACGCTATAGCAGAGATAATCTCTTGTGGCGGACATTATCCTGAGAATGGAGATACTGGGAAAATTCTTTCAAAAGAGGATATTTTTATATGAAATTGTTAAATTCAGATATCAAAACAAAAGAAGTTTTAGATTGGAAGGGTATACATTTAATAAATTTTCAGTATTCCGCATGTTCAATGAAAACTAGGATTTATTTGAATTTAAAAGGAATTCCCTTTACATCTCATCAAATTGATTTGACATCAGGAGAAAATTTTTCGGATTGGTTTCAAGGCATCAATCCAAGATCTCTTGTACCAGTTTTAATACATGATGGCGATGTCCACATAGAAAGTAATGACATTTTGCAATATCTTGAAAAGTCTTATAAAGAAAATCCTTTAATACCAAAAGATTCAGAAGAGACAGTTAATGAACTATTAAGATTTGAAAATGATCTACATGAAGATATTAGAAATGTAACATTTAAATTTATGGTTCCAAGAATATTAAACAAAGGCCATGCTCCAAAACCCAAATCAAAAAATAAAGCGACACTGCATGGTGAAGCTGACCTGCTAGATGATAAAAATAGAAAATATTGGGAAGATTATAAGGAATCAGGCATCACGGATGAAAATGTCAGAAGCTCCCTTATTAGACTAAAGAATGCATTGAGCGAAATAGATCAAAATCTTCATATAAATGACTTTATCTTGGGAAATAAATTATCTCTTATTGATATTGCTTGGTTTGTATATGTGACCAGATTAACTTACGTGAAATACCCTCTTAAAGATCTCCATCCCAATGTATATATTTGGCACAAAAGACTGTATGAGAAAGAAGTTTTTAGAAAAGAAGTTGAAATTCCTTTGATAATGAAATGCGTAATAAATGCCAACGGAGTTTTACTAGACCTCAGAAATAAAGGTATAAAAAAACTTCTTTCTGCATAGATGGAAGCAGAATACATATATTTCTTGATTGTTGTAGCTACATTTGCAACTGCCTTCTTATCCTCTATCTTCGGTATGTTAGGAGGTTTAATTTTAATGGGAATTCTAATCAGCATCCTTTCTGTTGGTCCCGCAATGGTTCTTCATGGATTGATACAAGCAACTTCAAATGGATACAGAGCTTGGCTTAATAGGGATGATATTAATTGGAAGATTATCTTAGCTTTATTAATAGGCAGTTCCGTTTGTTTAATTATTTTATTTTTTATAGCATTCAAGCCAAGTGAAATTCTAGTAATTTTTGCTCTAGGTCTATTGCCATTCATCGCTTGGGCGGTTCCTAAAGAACTATCTCTTGATATAACTAAACCGTTTGTATCTTTTTTTGCAGGTGGTGTAGTAGTAGGCAGTAACCTAATATCCGGAACTGGTGGGCCAATACTTGATATTTTCTTTCAGAAAGTAGACATGACTAGACATCAGGTTGTTGCTACAAAGGCAGTGGCACAGACCATTGGACACGTCTCAAAAATCATATTTTTTGGAGGTTTATTAACTGCATTTAGTTTTGAGAATTGGCCTGAACCAGATTTTCTTCTAGTTTTGATCATTTTGTCGATGGTTGGGACTACACTTGGTAAGAGAGTTTTAGATATAATAGATGACAAGTTCTTCTTCCGATGGACGCAAATTATAGTTTTATCCATAGGAGCCATTTTTATAGCAAGAGGTCTTTTCTTACTTTTTATGTAAGAAAAATTGATCACTAAATTGAGGATTTAATGAACAGATTAGAAGATAAAGTAGCAATCATTACAGGAGCTACAGGAGGAATAGGAAAAGCGGCAACTGAGTTATTTCTTAAAGAAGGTGCCAATGTTTTGATGATAGATCTTAATGAAGATGATCTTATCGAAGTAACTAAAGAAATTGACTCTAACAAGCTGAGTTATCTTCAAGGAGATGTCTCTCTATACTCTGACAATTTGAAAGCAGTTGAATTAGCCGTGGAAAGATATGGAGGTTTGGACATTTTTATTGCTAATGCTGGAGTGGCAGGTGAGATTCAGCCAATAACCGAATATGACGAAAGCACTTTCGATAATTTAATGGCAGTTAACGCAAAAGGACCTTTTCTAGGACTGAAAGCTTGTATACCAGCCCTTACTGAAAGAGGTGGTGGCAGTGTGGTTATTACATCGAGTGTAGCCGGATTGACTGGAGCCCCATTTCTATCTCCCTATGTAATGAGTAAACACGCCGTGGTTGGATTAACAAAATCAGCTGCAAAGGAATGCGCTGAGATGAACATTAGAGTCAATTCTGTTAATCCGTCTCCAGTAGAAACAAAAATGATGAGGGTTCTGGAAGATGGAATGTCAGAAATAAATGGTGAAGAGGTCAATAAAGAGACTTTTGAGGAACAAATACCATTGGGTAGATATGCTGACGCAAATGAAATAGCTAAGTTAATGTTGTTCTTATCAGGTGATGATAGTGAATTCATCACAGGATCAGTTCATACGATAGATGGAGGATTCACCGCTTAATATGACCGAAAATAAATCTATTCACTGGTTTAGACAAGACTTAAGAATCGAAGATAATTTATCTCTAAGCGCTGCTTCTAAGGCGGGCTCTTTGATACCCGTCTACATATTAGATGACATAAACTCTAAAGAATTCTCGATGGGTGCTGCAAGCAAATGGTGGTTATTTCAATCTTTGAAAAGCCTAAATGACAGTCTTAATGGAAATCTACACATTTTTAAGGGCGATCCAAAAGAAATATTTGAAAAAATAACTAGTGAACACGAAATCAACCATATTTCCTGGAATAGATGCTATGAACCATGGAGAATTCAGAGAGATAAGGAATTAAAAAATTCTTTTGAACTTAAAAACATACATGTCGAAAGTTTCTCTGGATCTTTATTATGGGAACCTTGGAATATCTCAAAAGATGATGGAACACCTTACAGGGTATTTACCCCTTTTTACAAAAAAGGCTGCCTCAATTCTGATGAGCCTAGACTACCTATCGATGCACCCGATATAAATAATTTTACAGATGGTGTTGAGTCAGATGGTTTAGAAAGTTTGAACCTTCTTCCAGAAATCAACTGGTATAAAGGTTTCGAGGATCTTTGGTCACCAGGAGAAATAGGTGCTAATAGAAGTTTAGATGAATTCTTAGAGGAGGGATTGTTAAACTATAAGGAGGGGCGTAATTTCCCATCGCAAAAATACGTTTCTAGGTTATCTCCCCATTTGCATTTCGGCGAAATATCACCAAACGAGGTTTGGTATAGGGCTAAAACAAAAGAAAATGTTACAGGCATTGAAAAGAGTCTTGCTCATTTTCACAGCGAATTAGGTTGGCGAGAGTTTTCATATTATCTTCTTTACCATTTTCCAGATTTACCTAACGTAAACTTCCAAAAGAAATTTGATATTTTTCCATGGAGAGAAAACAAAGAGCTCTTGAAGCTTTGGCAAGAAGGAAGAACTGGATATCCTATTGTAGATGCAGGCATGCGAGAGCTTTGGGAGACAGGTTACATGCACAACAGACTCAGAATGATCGTAGGATCTTTCTTAGTTAAGAACCTTTTAATTGACTGGAGAGAGGGAGAAAAATGGTTCTGGGATTGTCTGGTTGACGCAGATCTTGCAAGCAATAGTGCAAGTTGGCAATGGGTTGCAGGATCTGGAGCCGATGCAGCCCCTTATTTCCGAATTTTTAACCCAGTTACTCAAGGATTAAAATTTGATTCGGAGGGAGAATATACAAAAAAATATGTACCTGAATTAAAAGATTTACCTAATAAATATTTATTTAGTCCTTGGGAGGCACCAACTGATGTCTTAAAAGCAGCAGGCGTAGAACTTGGAAAGAATTATCCTGAGCCTATTGTGGACTTGAAGACTTCTAGAGAAATTGCCCTTGAGGCATTTGCAACAACAAAAAAAGAATTAAATGAGTAATAGCGATATTGAAAATGCAAGCGAGGCTATATCTTGGACCTGTCGACATACATGGAAAAAGTCGTCTATTAATACTCTTTGGTGTCTTTTAGGTTGCTCTATTGGTGATTTTGGGACTATCCTCTTCTTTCAAGTAAATGAGATTCCTTTCCCTATGCTAGGCATTATGACTTTAGCGATCATTAATGGCCTCATTACTTCAATTTTACTTGAAACTTTTATCCTCTCTCGTCAAATGAATCTAAAAGAGGCTTTCAGTACTGCAACTGGAATGTCGCTTATATCGATGATATCAATGGAAGTTGCCATGAATTCCGTTGATGTTTACTTTGCCGGAGGAGTATTGGTTCTTTGGGTAATACCTCTTATGTTGATAGCAGGCTTCATTACCCCATTACCTTATAACTACTATAGATTAAAGAAATATAATATAGCTTGTCATTAGAAATGCCGGCCAAGAAGGATTTACGAGATATTCTGAATAATATTGATCCCTATTTGGTTGATGAATCTTTTATTTTTATGACTTCCAAAGAACCAATAAATAATTTGGTTAATTCTTTAGATCCAATAGCTATGTTTATTGAAAACGAGGGTTCTACTCTTGTAATTACAAAAGATATGGCTGACAAAAATTCTATTCCCTATGATATTGTCTTTAGATGTATTTCTTTAGGAGTCCACTCTAGCTTAGAGAGTAGTGGATTAATAGCAACATTATCAGGTGAATTATTGAAGCAAAATATACCTGCAAATGTTTTTGCAGGATATTTTCATGATCATATTTTTGTGCCGTATGATAAATCAGAAGAGGCTCTAGAAATTATCTCCTTAATTGGAAGTTCTTAGGATTTCTCACTCCAATTTTTATGCTTATAATGATTGTTCACAAAAGGAGAAACTTATGTTGAAGCTACATTTTGCACCAAATTCAAGAGCTGGAAGGATTCTTTGGTTGCTTGAAGAACTTGAATTGCCTTACGAGCTTAATAAGATGGCATTCAGCCCCACTGATTTAAAATCTGATGAACACAGAGCAAGACATCCTCTGGGAAGAGTGCCAGTTTTAGAAGATGGAGATACACAAATTTGGGAGTCCGGAGCAATTACTGACTATATTTTGGAGAAACACAAAAATGGAGGATTAAAACCCTCTGTAGACTCCGAACATTTTGCAAAATA
>Ga0163110_10000669_pt1 | contig 16543 bp, 14 predicted proteins | sample CRUFie1St17metaG_FD_108703 | JGI IMG/M metagenome (GOLD analysis project Ga0163110, IMG submission 108703) | Marine microbial communities from the Costa Rica Dome - CRUD Field 142mm St17 metaG | ecosystem: Environmental > Aquatic > Marine > Oceanic > Photic zone | place: Costa Rica: the Eastern...
CTGAAGAAGCACCTGCTGCTGAAGAAGCACCTGCTGAAGAAGCTCCTGCTGAAGAAGCACCTGCTGCTGAAGAAGCACCTGCTGAAGAAGCACCTGCCGCTGAAGAAAAAGATTCTGAAGAAAAATAGACCTCTTTATGAAAAAGCCAGATTTACAATATCTTGGTGAATTCATTAAGTTGTTCAGCTTTAAAGGAGAATTAATCTTTTACTCTGAATTAAAATCAGTTTTTGTAGAAAATCTCGATTCCTTGTTCGTGAATTTTAATGAATCTTACGTACCCTTTCAAATCATTAAAGTAAAATCACACAAAAAGAATAATTACAGAACACAATTACAGAATGTTAATAATGAGTCCGAGGCAAAAAGGTTATTAAAAAAGGATATTTACGTGGAAAGAATTGAGAATAGTGACAACTCTGATTACCTTGTTGACAACTTTAAAGTATATAATGATAATAAGTATATAGGAGTTGTAATTTCAACTATTAATAAAACTGAGCAGTCAATAATGGAGGTGAAAATGTCTGATAAAGTTGTCTTAATACCATTAGTAGATCAGTTTATTGTTGAAATTAATGATGAAGAACTTAAAATTGATATGGACCTGCCGGAAGGACTCTTAGATATTTAATATATGGATATTCGAATTAATAAATTTATAGGTCAATTTGGATTTACATCCAGACGAGAAGCAGATAAATTAATACTAGATGGTAGAGTTACCGTAAATAATAAAATTATACAACCAGGATATAAAGTTCAAGAAAATGATATTGTAAAAGTAGATGGAGAAAAAATCAAATCTAATCTCAAGAAAAATGTATACTTAGCTTTCAATAAACCAAAGGGAATTGTTTGTACGACAGATACCGAGAAAGAAGAAAATAATATTATAGACTTTATAAATTTTAATAAAAGAATATTTCCGATAGGAAGATTAGATAAATTAAGTGAAGGATTAATTCTTTTAACAAATGATGGAGATATCGTTAATAAAATACTGAGATCAAGAAATAGAAATGAGAAAGAATATCTGGTTACAGTAAATAAAAAAATTACTAAAAGTATTTTAAAAAAATTGGAAAATGGAGTTCCAATATTAAATACAACTACAAGAAAGTGTGAAACAACTTATATAAATGATTTTCAGTTCAAAATTGTACTTACCCAAGGCTTAAATAGGCAAATACGTAGAATGTGTGAGTATTTTGATTACAGGGTTAAAAAACTAGAAAGAATAAGAATAATTAATATCAGTCTAGATATTCCCAGAGGAAAATGGAGATATCTTACTGTTGATGAAGTAAAATTTTTAAAAAATCTCTAAAATATTAAACATGAAAAAAATTATAATCGCTAAGACTATAATATTTTTTTTATTTCAAATTAATACTGCTCAAGACCAACAAATAATTAATGACACTATAAGTCTAGATGGTGTAACACTTGAAGCAATAAAGATTCCTTTGAAAGAAAAAAAAGCTCTGTATCCAATAAGTAAATTCAATTTTAAAAATTACCAGTTTTTGACACCACAAGTTAACATTAGTGAGTTTTTAGAATCAGTTCCTGGATTATTTATTTTAAATAATAACAATTATGCTCAAGACCCAAGAATATCAATTAGAGGTTTTGGTTCTAGAGCTAACTTTGGAGTAAGAGGTATAAAGATTTTTGTTGATGGAATTCCTGAAACCTCACCTGATGGCCAATCTCAAACTGATAATATTAATCTTGCAATTATTGAGGGGCTTGAGGTTTTTAGAGGAAATAACTCATCTCTATTTGGAAGTTCTTCAGGAGGAGCAATTTCAATAACTACAGTTGAAGACTTTGAAAAAGATTTTGTTAGATTAGGGTACTCATTAGGCTCATTCGATAACTCTAAAAGTCAAGCTACGATTGGATTAGTTAACAACAAACAAAAATTAGTTTTTTTTGTTTCCAATACTAAGTCAAATGGATATAGAGCTCACACTGAATATGAAAGTTTCAATGTAAATTTCAAATACATAGTTAACATTAACGCAAACAATAAATTACAACTTATTGGAAATTTTTTAAATAGTCCACGTGCTAATGATCCAGGGGGGTTAAACATAGAGGAAGTTAAAACTGATAGATCACAAGGTAGATTTAGAAATATACAATACGATGCTGGTGAAAAGGTTAAACAGTATAAAGTAGGTTTAAATCTAAGTTCGATAATTAGAAAATTAAAACTAACAAACTCCATTTACTTTAATCAGAGATTGTTTGATGGAAAACTACCATTTGGATCTGGTGGAATAGTTGATTTAAATAGATCTTTTTGGGGTTATAAATTAAATATGAATTTTAAAGGTCTTTTGAATTATGATTTAGGATTATCTTACAATAGTCAAAAAGACGATAGACAGAGATTCATAAATGAAGAGGGAGTTAAAACTGACCAGGTTATGGGTCAATATGAAAACTACGAAAATATTAGTTTATATTTTTTTGGGTCAAAAAGTATACAAAGATTCAATTTCTCAGTTGGAGCTAGGCTGGAAAATAATATAATTTCAATGGAGGGTTATTTCAATCCTGTAGAAAAAAAAATTAAAAAGATTAATTCTTTTAATCCATCCATTAATATTTTATATGAGCTTAACAAAATTGATTTATTTGGGAATTTTTCATCTGGTTATGAAACACCAACTTTAAACGAATTATCTGCAACTGCTAATCAATCTGGATTTAATGAAAATTTAAAAACTATTAAATCAAATACTTTTGAGTTTGGATTTGCTAATTTCAGAACTAATCAAACAGTAAATTATAGCCTTAGACTATTTAATATCTCTACGTCAAATGAAATTACTCCTTATCAGTTAAGTGATGGTTTAGTTTTATACAGGAATGCTGGTAAAACGATTAAAAGAGGAGCTGAAATAGAGCTAGGAGTAAAAATTACAGACCAACTTAACTTTGACTACAGTGCTAGTGTAGGTAAATACATGTTTGAATCATTTAAATTCATTGAAAATGACTTCTCTAATAATATTATGCCAGGTATTCCACAAAGTAATCAAAGTATAAAGCTTTCATATACTAATGAAAATAATTATAATTTAATTGTTGGATTAAAAAGAGTTGGAAAAATGTTCGCTGATAATGCTAATGAAACAGAAATTGATGGTTATAACTCAGTCAGCATTAAGATGTCAAAAAATTTAAAAATATTTAAAACTAGTATGATACCTTTTATTTCAATTGATAACTTATTGAATGAAAAATACTTTGATAATATTAGAATAAATGCTTTTGGTTCAAGATTTTATGAGCCTGCATCTGGAATAAATATTGTTGGTGGATTAAAAATTAATCTATGAAAAAAAATGCTGTAGTTATAGGAGCAGGAATAAACGGATTGGTTGCATCTAACTATCTTCAAAAAAATAATTTCAATGTATCTCTTGTTGAAAAAAACAATCACGTTGGGGGTGCATGTATTAAAGATTCAATTGAATATGTCGGAGAGGAAATTTTTTATCCAAAAGGAGCAACCGTTCTTGGAATGATGCAAAAATTTATTTTTAATGAAACTGGTTTATCAAGTTGTGTAGAAACATTTTACCCAAAGTCACCCAAACTAGTTTATTTTCCAGATGATAAAGAGCCTACTAGAATTTTTCAAGATGTTAAAGATTTAAAAATTGAATTAAAGAAAAAATGGAATGAACAAGGAGACATTCAAGGTTTTAGAAATGATGAAAATAAAGTAATTAATTTTCTTCAAAAAATTTATCAAAGCGCTACTAGTCCATGTGTTGATTCAGCTGAAAGTTATCTTGGAAAAAGACTAACAGATTTGTGGATAAGAGGTTCTGCTTTCGACCTTCTTAATAATTACTTTAGTTCAGAAAAGACTAAATTATACATGGGCATGACTGTGACCGAAAGTGGTCCTGCTTCAATACATGAAAAAGGAACCGCATTTACAATTCCATTAATGGATTCGGGCTCGATATTTAATGGTTATTGGGGATTTGTAAAAAATGGTATTTGGGAAATAACAGAGAAACTTGACATAATTAATAAAAATTTGGGTGTAAATAATATTTTATCAGCCGAAATAAATGAAATTGATTTAGATAAAAAGAAAGTGTATTTAAAAAATCAAGAAATTGATTACGATATAATTTTATTTGCAACCGATCCTCAAACACCTTCAATATTGCTTGATGATAATGAAGGTTATAAAGAAGTACAAAATAAAGAACTAATTGGTAGCAGTGGAAAAGTAACTGCTTTTTTTAAAAATCCTGTAAGGTGGAAAAGCAATAAAAACGAAGACTATGATAGTTCTTTTAGATTTTTATTTTCAAATAATAATCTTCAAGAATTTGAAAAATCAAGTCAAAATGCTAAAAGAAATATTTCAGATTATATTCCGGGCTACATACAGGTTTACCCAGAGGGTGCTGCACAAAGAAAAATGGGTAATAAAGAGAATCTTGATAAATTAATTTTGTTTTCAAAGAATTTTTCATACCAAAAAAATTCATCCTCATTATCAAATGTAAAAGACGAAATCATATCATTATTATCAAATCACATAGAAAACATTGATGATTTAGTAAATACAGTTTTTCTTACACCCAAAGACCTTAATGAAAAGTTTTATTTCCCAAAAGGTAATATTGACCACATGACATTAACTAATAACCAAAACTTTAATAAAAGAACATTTTCAACTAATCCAGATACTGAGTTTTATAAATATTTTAATCATGATGATGTTTTTTATTGTGGAGCTGGATCATTTCCTTGCGGCAGTGTTGCAGGGACACCCGGATATATGTGTTCAAAGCAAATTATCAAAAAATATAACTAAATTGATTATTAATGGTTATCGATTCATTTGAATTATATGTAGCTAAAATTAAGCTGAAAAAACCCTTTATAACATCACTTGGTATTATAAAATTTTCAGAGCATATATTTTTAAAAGTTTATTCTGAAAATGGAGAATTTGGTTGGGGAGAATGTGCTCCAACACATGATATTAATGGTGAAACAATTGATACTTGTCTAGCTGTTGCAAAAAAGCTAACAGATTCTGTCATTGGGATTTCATGTTTTTCACATGATATAATACATCAAAAACTAAATAATTTTATTTATGGACATCAAAGTATTAAGTCTGCTGTTGATGTGGCATGCTACGATCTAGCTTCAAAAGCTAAAAAAACTCCTCTATACAAATATTTAGGTGGTGATATCAAAAATAAAATTTACACAGATTACACTGTTAGTCTAAATGATGTTGATAAAATGGGAGAACAAGCTAAAAGAATAGCTGACAGAGGATTTAAAATAATTAAGGTAAAATTGGGTGATGATGGTAAAAAAGATATTGAAAGAATTAAATATATTAGGGAGTGTATAGGGTATGATAAACAAATTAGGATTGATGCGAATCAAGGTTGGAAAATTGAGGAGGCTATTGATACACTTCAAAATATAGAGAAATATAAAATTGAATATTGTGAAGAGCCAATAAACAGAGATCTTTCATTTAGATTGAATGAGGTTAAAAAATCAAGTCCCATAAAAATTATGGCAGATGAAAGCTTATTTACAAGCTTTGATGCAGATATGTTGATTCATGGAAATCATTGTGATATGTTCAATTTAAAAATTGGAAAACATGGTGGAATATTTGAAACAAAAAAAATAGTAGAAGTCGCAGAAAAAAATAATATTCAAATGCAAATAGGTGGATTTATTGAGACTAAAATAATTTTTACTGTTAACTGTCATATTGGACATAGTTCAAATCTTGTAAAATTTTTTGATTGTGACAGCCCTCTATTCCATGAAAAAAATCCAATAACTGGTGGATTAGAATATAAAAATGATTGGGAATTATCACTTCCAAAATTAAATGGAATTGGAGTGGATATAGATGAAAATTATTTAAAAAATTTTTCTAGAATTATTTAATATTTACTGACTGATTTGGCATAATAATTGATTTGTATTGAAAATGGAATTGACCATACCAAAAACCAATTTACATCAAGAGTTAATAAAACTCAAAAGAAAGTCTAATTTAAAAATCAATCTTGATTTTAATCCAGATAAAATAGAATCAAACAGATTGTTTCACATTAATGAAATCAAGACAATTTGTATTGACTACAGGCTCAGATTTTTAGGCTTTGATTATTTTAAGGGAAAGGTTCCGAATGAAGCTTATGATAGATTGAAGGAATTCAAACAAAACCATCCAGATTTAAATTTTAAAATTATGATGATGGCACCATCAAAGCTATTTGAGTTAGAAAATTATGATGATCCCTTGATGTTTGTAAGCCTTGGAAATGATTATTATTACTTAATACACAAATGGGGTAATGATATGAGTTATTTCAGAAAAATATTAATGTGGCCTTTTAAAAACTTCTATAATATTTTACTTTTTATTTGCTTACTTTCCGTTTTTTTAACTGTTATTATACCTGATGGACTCTTTTTTTATAAAGACAATCCTTTAATTGAATTCTTCATTACTTTTTTATTTGTTTTAAAATCTGTTATTGCTGTTTTCATATACTACGGATTTTCCCTTGGTAAAAACTTTAATGAAAATATTTGGAATAGAAAATTCTACAACTAGTACATCAAACATGCGATGTTATTAAATAGTGATAATACCATCAAAAAAGGTTTTGCTTACTTGAGTCAGGATCCTGTAATGAGTTTTTTTATTAAAAGTTTTGGTGATCAAATTGATCCTCTAGATCGTTACAATAATAATTTTGGTATTGCTATTTGTAATTTAATTATAGAACAACAAATTAGCTTTAAAGCTGCCATAACCATTAAGAAAAAGTTTGACGACTTAACTAAAGAATTATCAAATAGAGATATATTAAAACTTGACAATAAAAAAATTCAATCTATAGGTATTTCATTTAGAAAAGTAGAGTACATAAAAAATATTATTTCTTTTTTTGAAAATGAAAAACCTAACTTTTCAGACTTGGATGATAATGAAATATCAAAAAAACTGTGTTCTGTAAAGGGTATTGGACCTTGGACAGCAGAAATGTTTTTGTTGTTTGTATTTCATAGGCCAGATATTTTTTCATTTGGTGATATTGCACTAATAAATAGTGTTAAAATTAACTATGGCATTGAAAAAATTAATGATATAAAAAAAACTAGTTTAAAATGGAAGCCCTATAGAAGTATTGCCTCACTACTTCTTTGGAAATCTATCGAAAATCAGATTTATTATAAAAATTAAAAAACTTTAAAGGAGTTTAATTCTTTTTATTAGTTTAGAGGGAATCCTCGGTCTCTTAATAAAGCATCAATTTCTGCATCTCTGCCCCTAAAAAGTCTGTAGGCTTCAGCCGGTTCAATAGCATTTCTAGGTGAAAATAAATATTTAACTAATTTATCAGCCATAACCTTATCATAGTAACCATTCTCAGCCTCTTCAAATGCTTCAGATGCATCAGATGTTAAAACATCAGCCCACATATAACCATAATAAGCAGTTGCATAACCCTCACCAGAAAATACATGTCCAAAATGAGTTGTCCTGTGTCGCATTGGTAGTTCTTTTGGCATACCTAAATCTGAGAGTGTATTCTTTTCAAATTCTTCAACGTTGATTTCTGATGGATCTTCAAGATGAATTAGCATATCAATTAAAGCTGATGCCATATACTCTGTTGTTGTAAACCCTTGGTTAAAAGTAGACGCATTTTTTATTTTTTTCACCAAATCTAATGGTATGGGTTTACCAGTTTTATAATGCACTAAATAATTATTTATTACTTTATCAGTTGATAACCATCGCTCCAATAATTGAGATTGAAATTCAGTATAATCTCTAACCCCACCATTAAGAGTAGGATACTTAACATCAGATGAAAAATAATGAAGAGCATGTCCAAACTCATGAAACAGTGTTTCAGCATCATCCCAGGATATTAGAGAAACTTCACCCGGAGCTGGCTTTACAAAATTTGAGTTATTTGTACCTAACACATTTTTCTTACCATCAAATGTTGAGTAACTTCTAAAAGTGTTAGCCCATGCGCCAGATCTTTTTCCCTCTCTAGCATAAGGATCTAAATACCACAATCCAATATTATCACCGCTAGTTAAATCATTTACTTCCCAAACCTTTACATCCTCTTGATATACAGGGATAACTCCCTTTTCAATTGGAGAAAATTTAAAATTAAATAGCTCTCCTGCTACAAAATGCATAGCATCAATTAAATTATCTAACTGTAAATACTGCTTAACTTCGTCTGAATCTAAGTCATATTGTTTTTTTCTCACTTTCTCAGCATAAAATCTATAGTCCCATGGCTCTATAGTAATATCATGGTTTAATTCATCAGCTAATAATTGCATATCATTTACTTCTTCTTTGACTCTTTTGACAGCAGCCGGCCAAACTTCCAATAATAGATTCATAACATTTTCAGGTTTCTTAGCCATTCTGTCCTGTAATCGCCACTCAGCATAATTTTCAAAACCGAGTAATTCAACTCTTTGACGTCTTAACTTTAATATCTTTTCTATAATTTTTTATTATCAAATTCATCATCATTATTACCTCTTGAATAATAGTTTGTCCATACTTTTTTTCTTAATTCTCTTTCAGTTGAGTATTTTAAAAAAGGATCCATTGATGATCTGGTATTTGTTACAGCAAATTTTCCCTCATTTCCTTTGTCCGATGCGATCCTAGCAGCTGATTTAATGTAATCATCGGGCAAACCATCTAATTGGTTTTTATCTAGATAGGTTATGTAGTTTTCTTCATCATTTAATACATTATTGGAAAACTTTGTATATAAAGATGATAACTCTTTATTGATATTGGCATAAACTAATTTTTTTTCTTCATTGAGCTCAGCACCATTTATAATGAATGAAGTATATATTAATTCTACAACTCTTTGCTCTTGAGAATCCAGAGGTTCAACTTGTGAATTATCATAAATCGATTTTATCCTATTAAATAACTTTTTATTTTGATTTATTTTTGATCTAAAATCTGAAAATTTAGGAGATAACTCTGCTTGTATTGCTCTAAATTCAGGCGTAGACATATTACTACTTAAAATACCATAATAAGCATAAGCCCTACTAAGTTCCTGTCCACTTTTTTCTAATGCTACAATAGTATTTTCAAATGTTGGTTCCACATCAATTGATGTTATTTCGTCTATATCATCCAGATTCAAATCCATAGCTTTAATCATAGTAGATTTAATTTCATTTACATCAAGCTTATCAAAAGCTGGTACTCCACCATAAGGTCCCGACCAATCTTTTAGTAAAATGTTTGTATGTGTGTCCTGATTATTTAGGTTACAGGCCATAATTGATATTAAAAATACAACTAGTAAGATTTTTGAATGTTTATACAATTTCATAATTAGATTTTAAAGAAACTAATTTAGGTAAAAAAAAACGGGAAATAGTAAAATTTCCCGTTTCGTACTCGGAGCGGGACTTGAACCCGCACGAACATTACTGCTCATTGGATTTTAAGTCCAACGTGTCTACCAATTCCACCATCCGAGCATTATCTTCGAGCGAAAGACGGGATTTGAACCCGCGACCCTCACCTTGGCAAGGTGATGCTCTACCCCTGAGCTACTTTCGCAAAATTGGATAGCAAATGTAATCAAAAAATTAAAAGACTTTTAATCATTATCTGTAATTTTTTTCTTCAATTCACTTAATTTAACCAGAGCTTCTACTGGTGTAAGGTTATCTGTATCTAAAGATTCCAACTGTTTTTTAAAATCCGTGAAGTTTTTATCATCTAAACTAAAAAAACTGAGCTGCATCTCAGAATCATTCTGAATTTCAATTCCACTTGAATTTTTATGTGACTTTTCAAGCTTTTTCAAAACATTTTTTGAAATATTAATGATTTTGTCTGGTATACCAGCCATCTTAGCAACGTGTATTCCAAAGCTGTGAGCGCTACCGCCACGGACAAGCTTTCTCAAAAAAATAACATCAGATGAGGTTTCTTTAACCTGTACGTTATAATTCTTAATCCTTTTAAATGTTTCGGACATCATATTTAGTTCATGGTAATGCGTAGCAAAAAGAGTGATGGGTTTGTGAGTATGATCATGAATGAATTGAGTAATCCCCCATGCAATGGAAATACCATCATATGTACTAGTTCCTCTACCGATTTCATCTAATAATATTAAACTCCTATCACTTATGTTGTTTACAATTGATGCAGATTCTAACATTTCTATCATAAAGGTTGATTCGCCCTGTGATATATTATCACTTGCACCAACTCTGGTAAAAATCTTATCTATATATCCCATTTTTAATTTTGATGCAGGAACAAAGGAGCCAATTTGAGCAAGAATAGTAATTAAGGCAGTTTGTCTAAGAATTGCTGATTTTCCAGACATATTTGGTCCAGTTATCATCAATATTTGCTGATTTTTTTTGTTTAAAATAATATCATTAGGTATGTATGATTTAGTCTCATCCAAAGAGTGTTCAATTACAGGATGTCTTGAATCATAAACTTCAAAATCATGCCCATTATTGATCAAGGGTTTTACATAATTATATTTACTAGCTATTTCAGCAAATGAAATTAAACAATCTAAATACGCAATAGTGATTGCATTTTTTTGGATTGAAGAAATTGATGGGATTAACTTTTTGATTAGTTTTTGAAATTCCTTTGCCTCTATTAAATTTATGTTTCCTTCCGCATCTAAAATTTTTGATTCGTAATCTTTTAATTCCTCCGTAATATATCGCTCAGCATTGACTAAAGTCTGTTTTCTAATCCATGTCTCAGGTACTTTATCTTTATGAACATTTGTTACTTCTAAATAATATCCAAAAACATTATTAAAATTAATCTTAAGGGAAGGTATCTGTGTATTACTAATTTCTCGTTCTAAAATTTTATTTAAGTGTTGTTTTCCGTTTTTGAGTAAATCTCTGTATTTATCTAAATCTTTATTAACACCTTCTTTAATAACACCTCCTTTAGAAATATTTACCGGAACCTCTTCATTAAGAAATTTATTTAAAATTTTTATGACTGAATCATTTTTCACCAATCCTTTTGATATCTTTTTTAAAAACTTATTTTTTGATTTACTAATACAGGAATTAATAAAATCTACTTTTTCTAACGATAACTTAAGGTTTGATAATTCTCTAGGGTTTACTCTGTTATTAGCTAATTTTGAAACTACCCTCTCTAGATCAATTATAGAATTAAATGCACCTAAAAATTCACTATCGTTAATGAAAGACTTGGTAATTTCATCAACAATTTCATATCTGGAATTAATTTCATTTACATCAATGCTCGGAAAACATAGCCATCTTCTTAATAATCTAGAACCCATTGGTGTTATGGTTTTATCAATAATTTCCAGTAAACTTTTTCCTTCTGAAAATTTACTTCTCAAGATTTCTAAATTTGACAATGTAAATCTGTCCATTATTAAACATGAGTTCTCATTTATTGGAGTTAACTTTTTGATATGACTCAAATCTTTTTTGTGAGAATCTTCCAGATAATGTAATATCATTGATGCAGAAATAAGTCCTTGATTATTTTTTGAAATACCAAACCCTTTGGTTGTGGTTACTTTAAAGTGATTATTTATTTTTTTTAAAGAAGTGTCAAAATTTATATGCCAGTCATCAACAAAGAAAAAGTAATCACTATTAATATTTTTACTTAAAATGGATGAATCTTGTTTTGAAATTAAAATTTCTTTTGGATTAAAATTTTGAATCAAATTCAAAATATATTCCTCATTACCCTCGCTAACCAAAAACTCTCCAGTTGAAATATCTAATAATGAAATTCCAAACTTAGATTTATTAATATTGACTGCGCCTAAAAAATTATTAGTTTTTTTTGATAAAATTTCGTCGTTCAAAGCTACACCTGGTGTTATTAAGTCTGTTACTCCACGTTTAACAATTTTTTTAGTCAGCTTTGGATTCTCAAGTTGCTCACAAATAGCTACACGATAACCAGCTTTTACTAATTTATGTAAGTACGTATTCAAAGAGTGATAAGGGAATCCAGCTAGTTTTGTCTCTGAATTAGAACCAGCACCTCTTTTAGTTAGGATGATTCCAAGAACTTGTGATGCAATTACTGCATCTTGATGAAATGTTTCATAAAAATCACCTACCCTAAACAAAAGAATTGAATCAGGATATTTAGACTTAATATCCCGATATTGTTTCATTAACGGAGTTTCTTTTTTAATATCTTTAGTCAACTACTGTAATTTTTATATGTTTATATTCGTTTCTGATATATGAAAAAATTAAAAAATTCTGAGCTAAACAGAATTGATATTTCAACTTTTAAATCTATTAAAAAAACTCCACTAATCATTATTTTGGATGATATTAGGAGCTTAAATAATATTGGTTCTATTTTTAGAACTTGTGATGCATTTAAAATTGAAAAAATTTATTTGTGTGGAATTACTGCAACCCCTCCAAATAGAAAAATCACAAAAACTGCTATTGGTGCAACTGAAAGTGTTGATTGGGAGTATTATGAAAACATTAATGATTTAGTTTCAGAATTAAAAAATAATGGAACTATGATTTGGGCAGTTGAGCAAACTGAAAATTCTAAAATCCTTTCCAAAATGGAAAAAATTGATGGGAATAAAAAACATGCACTGGTTTTTGGAAATGAAATTAATGGAGTTAAACAAGATGTAATTAATAGTTGTAATAATGTGATTGAAATAAATCAGTACGGCACAAAACATTCATTGAATGTTTCAATTGCTGCTGGAATAGTTATTTGGAATTTTTTTAAATTTTTAAATAAGGAAATTTAATCTTTTCTAGTATTTCTTCAGATTTAATTTTAAGCAATAATTCCCCAATATTAATTTTTAAAATTGGATCTATCAATTGATTATTAATTTCTACTAGTGGTAATAAAACAAAATTTCTTTCTTTATAACGGGGATGCGGAATAATTAATTTTTTTTCATTGATAATTAAATTATCATATAAAATAATGTCAATATCAATTTTTCTGGACTCATACTCGTCGGGATTTCTTTTTTTTCGTCCCATTTTCATCTCGATAAATTTTATCTTATCGATCAAATCCAATGGCTTATATAATGTTGAAACCTCAACACAACAATTATAAAAATAATCCCCAACAAACCCCTGTGCTGAATTTTTATAAATACTGCTTACAGCTTTGATATCTCCAATGTTTTTCTCAATTAATGAAATACACTTTGATAAGTTTAAATATCGATCACCTAAATTTGAACCTAATGAAAAATAAACTGTAGATTGCATTTAAAACAGAATCCTTTTTATAATTTTAAAAGTAAAAGTAATGGATTACACGGATACTAAGAAACTTGAGCTGGCTAAAAGAATTTATCTATATCTAGGTGCAATTTTTATTACCTCACTTGTTGTTTCAAACTTAATTTTTCAAAAATTTTTCTTTTGGCATCCATTTGAACTGGAAATTTTTGGATTAAAATTATTCGAACTTTCAGTAGGTATACTTCCATACCCAATAACTTTTTTAGTTACAGATTTAATTTCAGAAATATATGGTAAGAAGAAAGCGAACGAAATTGTTATTGCTGGAATATTTGCTTCATTTTTTTCATTATCAATTGTTTACATAGCAAATGAGGTGCCTGCCATTGATGCTTCACCTGTTGATAATGAAACGTTTACACAAGTTTTTTATTTATCTGGGGTTGCTGTTTTATCATCAATGCTAGCTTATTTATTCGCGCAATTTATTGATATTAGAATTTATCATTTTTGGAAACAAAAAACTAAAGGAAGAATGTTATGGTTAAGGAATAATTTTTCAACCTTTACTTCTCAATTTATTGATACTTTCACAGTTATTTTTTTATTGTGTTTTTTTGGCGCACTACCATGGGATTTATTTGTAGGACTACTAGTTTCAGGATTTATATTTAAGGTATTAGTTGCGTTAATTGATACTCCTCTACTTTATCTAGGTGTTTACTTATTTAGAAAGAAGTTTAATTTGGAAATTAATGAAGAAATAGATATTTAATCCACCGTAATATTTACAACTATACCTTCATTTGATCTAATATTAAAGACTGTGTCATTATCAAAAATTAAATATTGACCTTTAACTCCAACTATCTTCCCACTAAACTTATCAGTCTTTACAATATTTAAACTTTTGGGATTTTCAGGATATTTATTGACAGGGTATAATATTTCTGTTGGTTTATTGCTGGTATTAATATACTTTTTAACTTCATCAGGAAGATGATTTATACATTTTAACTTCTCAGATTCCAAATCAATTTCAGAAGAATTATTCTTTAGCATCTGTCTCCAATTAGTTTTGTCTTTATAATGATCTTTCAATTTAACTTCACTAATACCTGCAAGATATCTGTTAGGAACCTCAACAATTTCAATTGCACTTGTTGCTCCTTGATCTATCCATCTAGTAGGAACTTGAGATTTTCGAGTGACACCAACTTTAATTTCACTTGTAAAAGCTAAATACAAAACATGAGGTTGCAATTGTACTTTCTTTTCATAGTTAAGATCTCTTTCTTCAATATCAAGGTGTGCTTTACTCATTTCAGGTTTCATTACCCATTCAGCTGTACTTGGTAAATCAAAAAAGCAACGTTTACAATATCCTTGTCTATAAATTTCTTGATTTGAGCTACAGTTTAAACAACTATAGCCACTAAATTCAATTGTAATATCATTATCAATAATTGAATTAAAGACTATAAAGTCATTTCCCATATCAAGAAAATAATTTACTGGCTCATTTAGTTCAGTTATCATTTTTCTTAAAACACCATTGAACATTTTTGTATTATTTTTATATCAAGTTATAAATATAATGCCATTTTCATTTATAAATACTGTCGCCTCATGGATGTTAAAAAAAAGAATACATGAAATAGAGTTATTTATTAAATACCCCGTTGATGTTCAAAATGAACAATTAAAAAAACTACTAAATACAGCTAAGAATACAAAATTTGGCAAGAAATATGAGTTTTCCTCAATTGATGATTATAAAACTTTTAGCGAAAGAGTCCCAAGCTTCACTTATGAAGAGTTTTTTCCAATAATTAATAAAACTATAGAGGGAGAACAAAATATTTTTTGGCCTGAAAAAATTAAGTGGTTTGCTCAATCAAGTGGCACTACAAACTCCAAGAGTAAATTTTTACCAGTCAGTAATTCATCCTTAGATAATTGTCATTTCAAAGGGGGTAAGGATATGTTGTGTTTTTATTTAAACAATAATGAAAATTCAAATATGTTTTTAGGTAAATCTCTAAGACTTGGAGGAAGTAGAAAAATCTATGAAAATAATAACCATTATTTTGGAGATTTATCTGCAATTCTAATTGATAATTTACCTGTATGGGCAGAATTAATTAGTACTCCCAGTAATGAAATTTCACTTCTTGATAAATGGGATGAAAAAATTGATGCAATAATAAAAGGCACATTGCAGGAAGATGTTAGAAGTTTATCTGGGGTTCCCTCCTGGATGTTAACACTAATGAATAAATTATTAGAGACTACTGGTAAAAAATATATAGATGAAATTTGGCAAAACCTAGAGGTTTTTTTTCATGGCGGAGTAAGTTTTAAACCTTATAGAAATGAATTCAATAATATAATTTCTAATAAAAATTTTAAATATTATGAAGTTTATAATGCTAGTGAAGGGTTTTTTGGAATTCAAGATTTAAATGATGGTAGAGATTTATTATTAATGTTGGATTATGGTGTATTTTATGAATTTATGGAGATATCTGAAATGAAAAAAAGCGAAAAAATCATTGATTTATCTCAGGTCAAAAAAGGAGTCAATTATGCTATGTTAATTACGACTAATTCTGGCCTTTGGAGATATAAAATTGGTGATACAGTAATGTTTACTTCACTTAATCCTTTTAAAATAATCATTTCTGGAAGAACAAAACATTTTATAAATGCATTTGGAGAAGAAGTTATTATTGATAATGTCGAAAAAGCATTAGAAAAAGTAATAAGTAGACATAACTGTAAAATTACTGATTATACTGTTGCACCAAAGTTTATGGAGTCAGGTAAAAAGGGTAGCCATGATTGGATTATTGAATTTTCAAAAAACCCAAATGATATTAATGGTTTTATGTTTGATTTAGATTTGGAAATACAAGAGAATAATACAGATTACAAAGCCAAAAGATTTAAAAACATAACGTTAGATAAACCAATCTTAAATATTGGAAGAAAAAATTTGTTTTATGACTGGCTAAAAGGCAAAAGGAAAGTAGGTGGTCAAAATAAGATTCCTAGACTATCTAATGATCGAAAATTTTTTGATGAATTGATTAAAATCAACAAAAATTCATAAAAAAGTATAAACGCAATTGAAAATGGAATCTACGTTCCATCAACTGTCTTAGCATTAAAAATTGCGAAAATTCTCAAA
>Ga0163110_10000670_pt1 | contig 16537 bp, 5 predicted proteins | sample CRUFie1St17metaG_FD_108703 | JGI IMG/M metagenome (GOLD analysis project Ga0163110, IMG submission 108703) | Marine microbial communities from the Costa Rica Dome - CRUD Field 142mm St17 metaG | ecosystem: Environmental > Aquatic > Marine > Oceanic > Photic zone | place: Costa Rica: the Eastern...
CATTATCTTCAATTTGATTTGATGAATTTAATATAGTTTCCATTTCTTCAGTTAATGTAAAAAACAAAGTATCGATATATGTGTCAAAAAACTCAAACATAGTAGTACGTATTTGTATTGATTCATCCTCTATTTTTATTAAAATAGCTGATTCCAGTTCTTCAGTTCTATATGGTATTTTTTTTTCGGATATCAAACCACTATTATTATATCCATCTTTAAAGATAAATATACTCTTGTTATCGCGATTTATCAATCTGGCAACATAGAGATTTGTCCTACCTATATTCTTATAGCCAGAAATATATTTATTGACAAACATATCTCCAGTACCCAATTTAACATCCATTCTATTTTCCTCTTCTTCTACTTCTTCTGGTTCTTCTTTTGAATATTTCACAATATTTACAAATTCACTACTGGTCTTATTAAATGTAAATTCATATAAATCTATATTCGTTTCATTAATATTCCATCGATATACTTGCATTCCTGATTGATTATCATCTTCATTAATCAATTTTATACACACATTTCCTTTGAATAAATCATTACCACTATAATTTGAATTATTTAGTATTTTATATGCTTTGCTATTTATTGTAAAATATAAATTCTCTATAAATTTATCTTGGAACCTGACATCTACTACCTTTACTTGAATCAAATGCTCTCCAGTTTCATTTCGTTGAAATCGAATAATAAAATGATTTTCTATCTTTCCATCAATATATTCTCTTTTTTTAGTGCCACTATAATATCCATCCGTCATTAATACATATCTTCTTGTTTTCTTAGTCTTTCCCGAAGATGTTTTTCTAATCCCAAATAAACTACATACATAACTATTTGTATCTTTTGATAATATGGTTACATCCGTTTTTTCTGGGCTTAATTTTATTTTATTTGAACCAAGCATTACCAATGATATATCTTGCAATTCACTATCATCCGAATTAGAATCATTATTTGGCTTTACTCGAAAATATACACTTGAATTTAATGATGTATCATATAATCCTTTTTTATAATATTTATCGTAACCAGGTATGATATACGAGACTTGGGGCAATATTCGAAATTTTAAACTTTCATAATCGTTATTTTCATGTGTTATATTCGTTTGTAATAATTGAGACAAAGCATTTCTGTCCCCACTTAATATTAAATATCCTTTGAGAGCATCTGAAATACTTTCTTCATCCCAGTTACTATAATCTTTGTATACATTTTCTCGATTTAACCGAATATAATTGTAATCCCCTGCAGATACATCATCTGAAAATGTTGGAATTGGTATGCCATTTCTTAAAAAAGAACTTAATGCGTTTCTATCTCCTGGTCTATTTTTAGATCCATCCAGTATTAGCTGTATTCTTATAGCATCGGTTGTAGTATCTGAGTTCCATTGGGGGAATACTTCGTTTACATTCTTGCTCAATTCGATATAGTTAAAGAAACTCATATTATTATTACAAAATATATTCGAAAACTATCGATAGTATTCTCTTTTATACTAAATATCTAATCGGATACTTGACATATACAGGCTAAAAATTTTTACAACTGTACTACACACTCACACAAAGATTGAACTTTAATCTTGACCCGTGGCGGTGCTGTTAACAACAATACATCTCATATCACAATTGAATTGTCTGTTACTTCTATAATGTCCGGACCCGCCAACTTTTAGACCATTAAAGTGATGGATTCGTTGCGTTCCCTCGGAGGCGGCGGGTCTGTTGGATGTGTATTGCGAACGCGACGAGGACGAATTGGAGCGGCTAGAACCCGTTCTACCCCCTTTGGTATTACCTGTCGACCAAGTACTACTCTTCTCGGGTACAGCAGCCCCAGCCTCGTCTGGGAGAGTAGTCCAACCATTAGTGGTACCAGTTTGTCTGTAAGAAACTTGAACCTTTCCGACAGCTGCGTGACCGTTGTTCTTATCATAAGATACATATATAATTTTCCAATCATATCCTTCGCCTCGGCCGGCGTCACCTATTCTAAAACGGAAATGATGGCGTTCCTTATATTGCCACCAAACCCTAATCCTTGCAAAGCTCCCGTCCATCTGGAATCGAAGACTGTGACCAAACCTATATCTAGATTCGTTTTGGTCGCTTATATCAATCAAATGACGCCCTTCCCCACTGGGACCATTGCTAAACTGGGACAGGCTCCAATTATATAAAATAACACCAATAGTAAATCGCATTGGATCTCTTTCATTATCCTTGCCATGTCTGTTACCAACTATATTCTCAAATCCAGACCGACTTAAGAATGTGGTGCCGGGAGACAGCACCCCAGATTCAGTAAAAGTGTTTGACTGATTCTTGTATCTCTCTCTTAAAGAAGGATAACCACCTTTTAACCATCCCCAATCGTCTCCATCCATATCCGCCCATGTAATGTTTACAGTTGTTGTAGCACTTGTTTCACTTACCAGATTTGAACATTTCCATGTAATTATGTATTGTGTGTAACTATTTGTCACATTTAGAGTAATTTTATCACTTGTTCCAGCTAAGAGATATCTTCCATCATCACTATCGGGATTAGATCCACTTGAAGGAGTAATTTGATAAAATATTCTTGTTACTCCTTCAAAAAAATTATTTGGATCGGATGTATTGGGGGGATAAATATTAAGTGTTCCAGAATTACTCCAACCTTGTTGCGACGACACAATACTTCCAGATGAAGGTAAGCGTGTGCCGCCGCCGATTTGCTGTGCGTTTCCTGAAAATGTCATAGTCGGTACACCATTTGGAATCAATCTCAAATATCTGATTTTAACTTGAGATGTTTGATATAACTCTAAAAACACAATTCTATAAAATGTATATCCGGTATTACTTATACCAGAAATTACGCGACTTGGATGATTGTTAAGCTGTACATCAATATCATCAAACAGTTCCTGCTCGAACTCACCAGCTGGGGTTTCATATACAAGATTGTTTTGTGAAGTAAGACCATTATCCTTTTTACCAATGTTATTTGTATTAGAACCAATAATTGCAATTTTTTTGAATCTAAAGCCATTTTGACATTTGAATCCAAAATTTTTCCAATTTCCAGATTCAATACTGCCATTTTGTAAGTTTTTGCGATTACTCGAAGTATTTATTTGTAACCAATGCCCCTTATATGATGTTGTTCCGATATATGAGATGTAAACATATTCTGCATTGTTGCTTGCATTTTTTGCGCCAGTCGAAGTATAGGGACAGTCATGTGGAAAAGCATCATCACCGTCATAGACTTTTGTTGCCCAAACTTGCGAATTATTCGTAACCAGATTTTCTGGCCGAGTTGATTCGAATTCAATTCCCGATACAGTTAGATAATCCGAATCATTATCTGGCACATATTGAATATAAGAAAGTTGAACATTTTTGACTGAATCTTGATTCGAACCACCATGTATCTTTTCAAAAACGATTCTATAATGATCAAACTCTTGGCTACTTCCCAAATTAATTGATGGCGAATAATATCTACCATAAAATGAATTATTACTTCCATGATCATTCCAAATCATACCTGTAATTCGAGTAAGTAATACACTTGTTTGTGTTTGTGCACCATAATCACCATTATTATTACTTCCTAAAACCGTTACTGTATATGGAAGCGGTGCCGCAGTTATACTTTGGATCGATTGCGGTGCCCACAATCGAATATTTCTTCCATAATTTGTTCTAGAATTAGAATCATTATTCCACCAAGTATTATCGTGGAAATGATTGAATTGAATCCATTCACCTTTTATAGTTAAAGTCCCATTCCATGCTCCTACCTTTGCATAACTTAAAGCACCTGTTCCTGTTGGTGGATACATTGGATTACTACTATCTGCGCTACTGGAGCCATATGAACGATTTGGAAATTTTTTAAATGTATTGGGATTTACATCAAACAATTTATATAAACTCGAATTATATACGGTAGGGACATTTTCCGCAGCACTATTAACTCTTGATTCGGTTAACCAACCAAAATCAGATACAACATCTACTGATTTTGTTATTGAATTCGCCTGATTATCTACAACAGTCCATGATATTGTTGTTGTTCCAAATCGGAAATCACCAACATAAGGTGCAGCAATGTTACTCCAAGAAGGAACTTGTGGTACCACTGCTCCGTCGTGTGTAAATACACATGTAGCCCCACCTTCGGTGCGTAGGCCACTTCCTGTATCATTAACAGTTGAAGGCGCGAGAATTGTATGATTTATACTTTTCTCATTTATATCCAAATCAGCATTTTTCATAGTCTTAGAGTAAGTACCTTCAAATACTAGCTCTGGAGGTGTGTTATCTTCAACATCCACTGTCGTGGTATAATTGTTTATATTTCCATTATTTGCGCTATCGTGCGCCGTCCATTGTATTGTATAATTACCCACCTCGAGACCATTTATAGTATGGGTTTTAAATTGATTCGTCCCCGATGTGCTGAATGTACCACTTTGTACTGTATCTGACCCTCTCTTAATATTATAACTTACTTCATTCAGATATCCATCTATATTATCCGTTGCCCATGGTACACTTACATTAACATTTATAGTACTGTTATTTCCAGCCAGTGTGACGGTAATCGAATCTGATCCAGCTTGGTTTTGGTTTAAAAATCTAGGACCATAGTTATCTTTGATATATATAGATTGCCTCTGGATAAACGGACGACCAGCAGCATCAATTACCTTCCAATCTACATATCTTTCAACACCATCAGGGCTTGTATTCGGAGTACCATAAAAATTTGCAGTAATAATATTATTATTAACTGTATTATAGGCACTATTTGTGCCACGCGTATTAGTTCGATACTGAAGTACGTTTTTGGATGAGTCTATGTTATCAGTATGACTTGGCGCACTGATATATAATTCCTTATATTCATCATTGTCATTAATTGTATGGGTAACACTCCATCCACCGGTTGGTGGACCGGTAAATATCGGATCATTATCATCTGTAATAGTAATTATTTGCTCCTTGATGCTTGATTGAGTATTACCCGCTTGATCGATTGCAAACCATTGTATTCTTAAAGGTTGATCAACGTAATGTAATTTTAGATTGTTCATAACACTAGAAGAGGATAACCATCCACTGGCGCTATTCTGTCCTTGTACAAAACTTCCTTCGTGATTCCAATCACCGCATCTGTGGTTGACTCCTGACTGGGTGGAAGCGTCACTTGGTATTCCCCCATCATGTGTCGTAATTTTCCATCTAAGTTTTATTTGTGCTGGAACCGCATTTGGATCATTATAATTATCCTCAACACTTGGAGCTGTTAAATTAAATGTAACAGTTTTTACATCTGTACCCGAAGACATTTCTTTTGTCAGATTTTGAACATTTCCAATAACAGGCCCGTAATCATCAGTCACATATATAGTTGTAGTCTTATTTGTATTTTTTCCAGCCTCCTGATAGCCGCCCGCTCTTAAGTAATTATGCGACTGATCTTTTGCATCCCATTCAATTACATATGGCTGATCAGCTATCTTCCATGGATATTGAGTTATATAAGCTGATGTCCAAGCGTTGATTCCAGCACGGTTGAGTGAGGGAATTTCAATCTTTGTTGTATTATTGATTGTTTTAAATACTCTCCACGATAAATCTACTGAGCTACTTATATCATCATATACTGAACTTATAAAATTACTTACGGGCACACTATATGATTTATAAGGGAGATTATCTTGTACAAGCAATGTTAAATCTGCAGGACTTCTCATAGTAATCTGTGGTGGCCAACCATCTAATAATGTAATCCTTGTCTCTCTTAGTAAAGTCTCACCAATATACAATTTATCTGTATCATTACTAAAATTTGTTCCAGTTGCATCAGAAGCATACCATCTTATTTTATACGGTCTTTTATTATAATCATACGTATGTGTTATATCAACATTGAGTAAAGGACCACTGCTTAGACTAATGTCATTTTCAAGTGTATCATAATTCGAAGACTGCGAACTCGAACTAAATATCTCCCAACGAATTGTAGGTTCGCGCCTGTCAATAGTATTATTTGCTAGCAGATATCCAACATTATCTATTATAGAGTCTATATAAGTAGAAGCCTTAATCACTTTTTGTGTAGTGGTACCCGCATTATCAATATGCAGAATAGCATTATTCCAAACTGAATTTGCACTATTCTTTAAAGTAATTACAGGTGGATACTTATCCACAACTATTATCTCTTGTTCTACCTCTGCTGGATTATTAAAAGCATCCCTCGCCAACCATGTTATTTTATTTGTCCTAACACTACTTGCAATTGTTGCACAAATTATATTGAAACTCTTTTGAGTATTAGTATACATGCTGCCACTTTCATTATTGCCGTTTTCCGCATTGTAATAGGTATAATTAATTGTAGATACTGGTATATTTTCACCAGTTACAGTTGGAGATGTTATGGATACTGATTTATAGTTCACATTATCTGTAATCTCTGTATACTCTGAGAGCGCCAAATGGCTTGCATTAAGTGTTACGACTGGCGCGATAGTATCGCCGGTACTCTTTTCAGAACCTGCATGATAATGTAATATATTTTCATAATAATCATAATCAAAATTTGGCTTGTTTGATCTTATACTTGAGACATCCCATCCATCAATTACCTTAATTATAACATTCCCGTGATAATAGTCGATATTTGAGTCGTTGACCGTGAAATCTTTATAAAATACGTCTATCAATCCAGAATCTTCAGCATCGCCAAAATTGATAGGGAGTTGGCCTGTAACATAAAATTGATACACCCCTGGGCCGTCTTCTCCCGTATTTAGACCTATTTTCTCAGCAATATCAAATTGAGAACCACCTCCGGGTAATGTACCTTCAGCTAATTCAAATTTATACCTTTCTTTTCCTCCATAAAGCAAATTATCTTTAGTAAGATTTATTACCGTGCCTTGTGGAAATGAAGTTATATCTTCATTTTCTGGTTCGGGTTCCGGTTCAGGTTCCGGTTCTGGTTCTGGTTCCGGTTCCGGTTCTGGTTCAGGTTCCGGTTCTGGTTCAGGTTCGGGTTCGGGTTCTGGCTCCGGTTCCGGTTCTGGTTCTGGTTCCGGTTCCGGTTCTGGTTCTGGTTCCGGTTCTGGTTCTGGTTCTGGCTCAGGTTCTGGCTCAGGTTCCGGTTCGGGTTCGGGTTCTGGCTCAGGTTCTGGTTCGGGTTCTGGCTCTGCAACGTCGGTTTTAATAACTAAACTTATGGTTCGGTCTTCTTGCAACGGACGGTCATCGTTTGAAAAACTAAGGTCTGTTATTTTGAAATCTACTCTAAAATTTTGGTCTTGGTCTATTTCTTGTGGCCATCCATATAATTTTTTATCTGTGTCATCCCATAACATCCAAGGTATTGGGTGTGTAGTATAATCATTGGGATAATCATCCCAATCGTTTTTATCAGTTGCATGACTACGAGAATCAGTATAATTATTACCACTCGTGACAATGCCTTCAGATTGAAAAGTTTGTGATGAATAAGTACCATCTGGATTCTCATACAATTTCACAGAGCCTTGAAGATATCCTTCTATTGTATTATCTGTAATTCCTCTTGCTACAGTATTCCCGTCCGCGTCCACTTGTCCGGTTACAGGATACACAATGTCTATTTGAATATCACTACTCGGCAAATCAATCACTTGTCCAGATGAATCAATAACTTGAGGTTTATATTCAAAATACAATCCGGGTAAAATTTTAGCTTTAGAAGGATACTGGGTAAAATTTAGCGCAAATTCGGGTTCAGGTTCTGGTTCTGGCTCTGGTTCGGGTTCTGGTTCGGGTTCAGGTTCTGGTTCGGGTTCAGGTTCGGGTTCCGGTTCGGGTTCCGGTTCTGGTTCAGGTTCTGGTTCTGGTTCGTGTTTGCCACCTGCCCCTATTATATGTAGTATTCCTTTTCCAGTTGTTGGTTCTCCATTTATAATACCGCTGGTTTGTTCATCGGGATAGCTTGCTACAATAATTGAACCATCTGAACTAATAGATAAAGCATCTCTGGCCCTGTCGCTTCCTATTTGACTTGAATAACTAGGTAAATTGACTATATCTGTAAAATGTAATAGAAAATCGCCTCGTTCTTGAAGTTTATATATCTTAATTAATTCAGTAGGTATTATTTGATAATAATAAATAAAAAGATATTCCGCATCACCACTTATTTGAGTAGTTGTTCCTCCCATAACGTAATCTTCATTCGGTATCTCATGACTTTGGTTCCAATTGTTCCCAGAATATTTATATACTCTTGCACTATAAGGTGGAACAATACCTATATATTCTTCTGTTAACCCATGCGTAATTGTATTACCATCATTTTTACTAAATCCAATATTGTCGTAAGCAAGTCGTTGATTATTTAAATGTCCTAATATAGTTTGTCCATATTGAATCCAATTATTACCAGACTGTTTGTATGTGTATATTGCCCCAACTTGTGTAACAATTCCATTGGAATCAGTAGTAGTAAAATTTGGTGCACCAATACAAATTTTATTTCCATCATTCGTAATCGAAACAAAATGTCCGAATAAGGTAGAATCAGCTTGATCTGTTTCACCATACATGTCTTGGATGAGAGTCCAATCACCATTGTAATAACGAAATATAGAAACAATTCCCGAAGGATTCGATGTAACATCTGAGGCATAACTTTCTCCCAAAATTACATATTTCCCATCACCACTAATATCACATACGGGATCCCTTTGTATTGTTTCGGTAGTATTGACTTGGCCCTTTGCCGGAATTGTACGTCCAATTTGACTCCAAGTATTGGTATTTGTATCAAAATCAAAGATTCTTAATGTGCCTTTTGTGCTTGGAATATTATCATTGGGTTCACTTCTACTTATAACCGCAATTCTATAACCATCACTGCTTAGTGCAAAATCATATCCGAATTCGTCGGTTATATTTTCTCCCAATATTGTATTTCCCAATTGATGATAACTTGCAGGTCCTCTTTTATAAATAATTACGGCTCCACCTTGTTCTCCTGAATTACCAGTTGTATTATAATTCGTATCACTAACCGCGATTATAGATCCATCATTATTTGTTTTATTTTTTTTAGCAAATTCACCACTAGTATTGCCATCATTTGCTCTATTAATAATTTGAGAATTGTTCCAAAGAGGGACGTGTTCTGGTTCAGGTTCTGGCTCTGGTTCAGGTTCAGGTTCCGGCTCTGGTTCGGGTTCTGGCTCTGGTTCAGGTTCTGGCTCTGGTTCAGGGGGAAGTTGAAAGCAAGCATCTGAAAATTTTAACCTCCTGTATCCACCTAAATAACCAATTTGTGTATCTCCAGAACTATTTAAAGAATGATAACTAACTATTCCAAAATTATCTTCTGATGTATTTATTATTTGTTCATTTCCATTTGCGTCAATTTTGAGATCAGGTATTGTTATTATTATTTCGCCAGTATAATAATCAACGTTCATATTTTCGACTCTAAACTGTAATCCATTCGAATCGTGGCTATATTTATTACCAGATACTTGAGTAATTTGAAAATAATCTGGTTTATTTACAACAAAACCGATTGGATTAGTATCCGGTATACGTATGGCGTAAGTTCCTGTATTCATTCCGATATAATCGTATAAATTATATGATACCGAGTTAAATTCGATTTCTCCGGCTATATTAACAAAATTATCAGTCAATTGACTCAAACATTGTACAATAATTTGTTCAGTTTCTGGTTCAGTTATAGCCCAATCATCAGTACGTACAAAAGAAACAACATTAATATTTGGACTATTTTTATCGTAAACTGTATGGTCAATATCAATATTTTGCGTTTTTTCAATAGTTAATTCAATATTTTCCAGTCCTTCATATACCATATTTACTGGAAAATTTTGTGTAATAATAAGCTCGATACCATCTCCTAATTTTATAGCATCACTTACATTTGTGGTAAAAACGATTTTTCTTTCACCTAAAACTTCCCATAATGTTCGTAAATCGGTTTCACTAAGTCCCTCTGTATTCGCAATAAATCCGGTTTCTTGCCCGTCAATCGTTGTACGATGACCGGTTATATTACTAATACTGTCTCTGAAACTTGTAGCGGCGGGATATATAAAAGACACCTTTGATAAAAAAGCATATTCTGTGTTAAAAATATGCTGAGGAGTTTTTAATATAATTGTTCCCGGCGAATATTCATTGACCTGAGTTAGCTCCAAATAAAAAGACTCAATTTCTGGTTCTGGTTCTGGTTCTGGTTCTGGTTCGGGTTCTGGTTCTGGTTGTGGTTCTGGCTCAGGTTCCGGTATAAGTCCTCTATTAAGCAAATCCTTCTTTAGATTCCAACCTTTCGCCTTATCAAGTGTATACTCGGAGTTATTCGCATGTCTTGTTCGTCTGTCGCCTTCGCGAGCAGAAATAATACATCTTTTATCTTCTATATTAGTTCCTTGTTTTCGCGCAGGCATTACTATAAGTTGGATATTAATGATGTATTAGAATATGCATAATCTAATATAGTACCCGTATCTCTTTCTTGCCAGCCATTTATTTTTATCTCACCTTGATGTACTTTTACATGACACTGTTTACACAATACAACCAAATTATGTAAACTATTCATATGAAAATTATCTATAAAACCATCACAATTCGCTTGACATTGCATACCAATATGATGTGTATCCAATGGAAGTGAATTTTCATTTTGAGGACTATATGAACAGATTTCACATCTTTTAACTAATAAGTTTGGGTTATATTTTGAAAACTTTGGTTTTAGACTTGGTTTCATTTTTACACCATTTCTTTTTAACATCTTACGAAATTTCTCATCTTTAAATACTTTGTAAGCTATTTTTGTACCATAGTCTCTGTTTTTTGGCGGACCGGAGGTAAGTTTTCTGTCAAAAATTAATTCCCCGTTATCCAATTCCCGTATATTTAGATGTACCACCTTCAAACTGGGTATCATATATGTAGTCTCTAATAATTCGAACAGGTGTGTTGCGAAAATATAACTTGCGTTTTTTTGGTCTAGCCATTGTAACATTGTTGTTACAATGTTAGTTGCAGACTCTCTCTCAGTTGATGCACAGAATTCATCGGCAATAACAAGTGTCTTATTTGTTGCATGCTTTACACATTTATCCGCTTCTGTAATTTCACATATAAATGAACTGTGTGCTTCAAATAAATTATCCGAATTACCAATCCTAACAATTAGTTTTTCATATGGTGTTATTTTGTATTCTTTTGCTGGAACAAACATACCAGACTGACACATTATTACCGATAATGCTACGCTCTTTAATAATGAAGATTTTCCTACAGAATTTACACCATATAGTAAATAACTATCATCACCACCAAGAATAATATCATTGGGGACAAATGCTTTTCTTTCATTCTTTAATAATTGTTCTATCATTGGATGGCGAAGTTCCTTAGCATTAATACCACTATTTTCAGAATCAACTAAAACAGGCCGAACATAATTCCATTCAATTGCCAACATTGCATAAGAATAATATACATCCATCCAAGCCATTGAATCAATAATTATCATCAAACATTCATCATAATATTTCTCATACCAATCAACAACCTTCTCCTTTACTAACTTATTTGTCAAACTATCTATCTTATGCTTCAAATATACAATTTCCTCCGTTTTTTTACGAGTAATATCAGAAGTAATTTTAACTTGAGATGTATTACTCGAAAATTTAAGATTTTTTGCATCCTCTTTTGATAAATATGAGTCAAAATTCGGACACTTCGAACCCCAATTCGCAATACCGTTATTATCAACCAGCTGCCCATCAACATATGACTTAATTTTTTCCTTCAATGCATTAGCTCTTTTTTTCGTAGTCTCAAAAAAATATCCGTCCTTATCAGTATTACGTAAATGTATTGTTTCACCACTCAAAGAACATAAATCACTACGAATATTTTCCAAATATTGAAAACATTTATCATAGCTATTATACAATTCCTCTAAATCTGGACTAATTCCTTCATTAAATACATTGCCTCTTCCATTTCTACAAGAATCAATAGCAAATTCTGCCTCTATTTCCGAAGAATAATTCTGGAATTTCTGAAAAATATTCTCATCTGGAATCCAATGTGGTCTCTCAGAATATCCCAATACAATTGTTAACAATGTAACTATACGATTATTCATATCATAAATCTTAGGAATATCAGAATAAGCATCAATGCGTCCGATTGCAAAACGACGATACAAACGTTCCAGATCATGAATATGAAGATGCTTCTTAATATCAGACAACAAAGTTCTATTTTTTACAAAGAATTCTACTGCATCATAACGCTGATTTAATACATCTATTTCACACGAAGGATGACGGACTAAATATAATAGCTTCTTCTTACCAGAACATGTTAACGTCTTATTTATAAACCTCATCAAATTGTCTTTCTCGTTCGAAAATACCTGTAGTTTTCTAAAAGCGTTGTTATATGTTACCAATTCTGTATTTTTAGATTGCGAAATGTATTTTGGACGAGATAAATTTTTTACAAAATCAGGATGGTGATCTTTCAAAAAATCCAACATTAACAGCATATTGCCTATATCTTGTTGCGATACATTCTCCAAATTAAGATTATCATAAATTTCTTCATAAATGTTATGATATTTTGAAAAAAATTTCTTAAGTAAATCCTTATGATTTTTGTGATTCAAAACGCAATTTTTAGCCTCAGATACAGAAATTACTTTATTATGTACTAATTTTTTAGTACCAAAATTTGGTAATTTAATGTCTTTGTTGCTAATTATATTCAATAGCACTTCATTCGCCCTATAAGTATCCATTAAATCGTGAATCTTTACATATAAATCTTGAATTGAATCACCGGGATTTTGTTCAATTTCCATTATGCGAATATCTCCCCTATTTGTATCTGAAATACTCATATACATATACCAATCATCTCCATCGGGTTCTACTAAAACAGATGTCAAAATCGCATCATCTTCCTCATTATCACTATCTAAATTACAACCTGGGGATTTAATATGAGTTACTTCACGTTTTGCGGGACTAGTATTTGTTACTTGTTCTACGTATACAATTGTATAACCGTTTTGAAGTAGTTTCTTTTCATGTCTCTTATAACTACACACATTTACACCGGCCATATAATGGCCTTCTTTCTTCTTAGTAACACGGAATCCAAGAATATTCTCACATACTTTTAATTGTTCTGCATCTCTTTGATCTCCGGGCGAATAAACTTCAAAAAAACTTCCACATTGCATAAGAACTATTGTCTTATGACCATACTTATTTCTATATTCATCTATTAATTTACAATATTCATCTAAAATATTAGGCATAATTTACCTCTCTCTAATTATATTTATAGAACTAGTCTTATGTTCATTTAAGATTAATCAAATGTACGTAAATTATGGGCGTGCCAGCCAGGACAACAACTGGCAAATAAACACCCCCCTATACTAAATCCACTATCATTCGCGTATGCTTGTCCGGATAATTTTATTTCCCGAACTTCCCACTCTTTTCGCCTATATGGAAAAAATCTAACAACTTGGTCTATATATACGATTGTATAACCGTTATATAGCATTTTTTTTTCATAATATTTATACATGTTGTATCTAAATCTAGATACTATTTTGCCATTCTCATTTGTTACATTAATACGAAGAATATCTCTACAAGCCGCGATTTGTTCCTCTTCATTAGTATCAGAATATACTTCATAAAAATCCCCTACTTGTAATAGAACTATTGTATCCGCACCGTACTGATTTCTGTATTTATTTATTTGCCTTGAATACTCATCGGCTATATTTGTCATTTCTATTAATATTCATTTATATTTTTCTCCAAGTGCGTCTAATTTTATAGTATAAGATTATAACTACTAATATTTAGTATGGCTTTTGTAGAAGCAAAAGATGGTGAAGTTGATTATCTTGATGTTGACACCCCAATCCCAGGACAGCAGTATGCGTGTATGTCGTTTATTTCTCCTGAAAAAGTTCTAGTAAAGAAAGAACAATTTGTATTAAATAAGTTTATGAAATCTCTTGCCGATAAGGAGGGTAATGTTGCTATCAATATCAATGATTTTGATTCAAAATACGAAGACTATATTACTTTGAATACTGAAGAAATTGAGGCAGATTTTCACAAAGATGCGGGTTTTCAAACATCCATGCGAGGTGTCAAAATTCGTGGTGTTTATAACACTTACGATGAAGCTTCACAACGTGCTAAGATTCTTCAGTCTTCTGATAGAGATTTTCATGTATTTGTTGGACAAGTCGGATATTGGCTACCATGGGATCCAAATGCCGACAATGTTGCAGAACAAGAATATATGGAAAAAGAGTTAAACGAACTTATGCGAAACTACAAATCCAATCAATTACAGCGCGATATGTTCTATCAAAATCAAGTTGATGAACAAAAGAAACAGGCCGCCCAAGAAACAGAGGAAAAAAAGAAGAAACTCGAGGAATTGCAGGAATCGCAGGAAGCTACAACAGAATAGATAATTTATTCCATTGTCTTTGCCGCAATTTGAATATCATCAAAAATTCTCATAAAATCAGACCAACATATCCAAAACAAACCGTCTGCATCGCTTGACCAATTTACTTCTTTTGCAATTTGCGGATATTGTTTCCATTTTGGAGAACTATCACACCAGTCAAGTCGACTTTCATGACTATTACCCCATGGATTTCTTAACTGAACTAACCTAATATTTCCTTCCTCAAATACTTGTAGTAAAGAGTAAGCATGTCTTTCTATTAAACCATCGTCTCTTGCTTTTTCCATCTCGTCTCCATGTATTGATGCGGCCATAACATAATTCTTATTATCACACTCCTTTAAATACTCAAACATCTTTTCATTATCATTCTTCTCTTTTGTTGGATGTATCCACATCTTTTGAAAATTCCATGGTTCTTCTTTCAATTTATTTAGCGCAGGTATTCGTTTTATCCAATCTTTCGTCTCATTATTCTTATTCCATAACTCTAATTTTTCACATCCAGTTAATACCATCCATGCTAATACAGGATATCCACCTGCTAATTTTGAATATGAACCACATACTTTTGCAAGTGCCTTTTCTAAAAGTAATATATACATTTCATTCTCATTTGGTTGAGCAAAAAGAGGACGCGGGATATCATACCATTTCTTCTCGGCACATGGTATTCTGTCATCTATTGTTATTGTTTCCCAATTTTTTGAACATATATTATATAATTTCAATTCATATTTACCTTCATCAGAAATCTCATTCGTTTTAAAAATATTTTTTTGGAAATAATTTGGAAACTCTGCTAAAGTAGATAATGCACATAATAACCAACAATCGCCCAATCCCCCCTGCAATATATCATTCGGTTCTACACCGTGGAATAATACCATTTCTGCACATTGAGGTTGTAATTTACTTGCTCTTATCCAAGACGCATTTTCATGTTTTACATCGCCAATAGAGTTGTTATTTGCTGGAAAATCAGTATCACAAAATAGCCCATTTTCTTGTCCCTGTGTCATATACTCAGAATCACAGTTGTAATAAGACTTTACTACTATCCCAGATTTTGTCCAATCAGCAAGCTCCGGTGATATTATATTTCCGTCTTTACTTTTCATATACATATAATTCGAATTACATGAACCTCCTATACCCCAACAATACCTATTTCTATATAAATACTTATGATCTTCCTCATTATAATATACTTCCCTACCATATACCTTCTTTCCAGTCTTTTTATAACCTCCGCGAATATTATAGTATTTTGAATATACTATTATCGCATCCGGAATTTTATATTCTGTCTTTATATCGCTTTCGTCATTGAATAAACTACACTTCTCCACATACATTTCATCATCCTTTATCCATTTTCTCGTATTATTCAATACCTCCCATTTACCTTTTGATAAAATATCAGAACATTTACAATATGCTCGAAATGAAAGACTATATAGTCTTGTTCCAATTACATAATAATCTGGGCGAACTTTATATATAAACATATCAGACTCTACATTACTAAATATATCTTCGCCCAATTTTCCCTTTTTTGATAAACATTGATATTTTCCTGATAAGTTTTTACCACCATACTCTTTTGAACATTTCACAATTATCCACATATTAGTTAATATTACTAAAACATCTGTTTTCTACATTTTTAATTCTTTCAATAATTAATGAACCAATCTATTAACTTGAACCTGTTACTAGATATCACCATCATGGGATTAATACTCGCCATTGGATTCCTAATACCCAGTCTTTTTCGTTCAAATTCACAAGAAGGTTTCAAAAATCCATTCAAAAAACCTTTCAAAAAACTTGAAAAACAATTCAAAAAACTTCAAAAAGAAGCAAAAAAAGCCGGAAAGAATGTTGTGCAATGTGAAAAAAGACTTAAAAGACATAAAGATAAACTTGCA
>Ga0163110_10000673_pt1 | contig 16492 bp, 27 predicted proteins | sample CRUFie1St17metaG_FD_108703 | JGI IMG/M metagenome (GOLD analysis project Ga0163110, IMG submission 108703) | Marine microbial communities from the Costa Rica Dome - CRUD Field 142mm St17 metaG | ecosystem: Environmental > Aquatic > Marine > Oceanic > Photic zone | place: Costa Rica: the Eastern...
CTCAGGTATCACAAGAATATTTTGTGAAAAGGGTGATGTCACTAAAGGTGTACATTGGGAAAAAAACTACGAAAGAAGTTGGGCTATGTTAGAAGAAGCTGGAATTAATATTCAGTTTTATGACGATGAATATGGAGGTTTATAATATTTATAAAAACATAAGGAGGTTGTACCAATGGGATTCACAAACGAAGAGTATTCAGAAGAGTTACTATACAAATCACATTCATTAGGAATTAAGGATGAATTGTGGAAGGTGGTTCATAAACTAAGGGAAGATGACCCACACCTTACTATACACGAAGCAATACAAAAAGCTTATTTTCAAATAACAAATTAATATGGAAACATTGGATAATTATTTAAAAGAACAAAAACATCAAAAATTACTTGATGAGATTTTAGACCTTAAATTAAAACATCCTCTATCTGAGAAGGATAAATTAAGAATACAAAAACTACAACAACAATTATCTAAGATTACAAATTAAATATAAAGATATTTATATTAAAGGAATTTGTAATGAGTGGATTATTTAATCGTAGAAAAAGACCTTCTAATACAGAAGAAACAATTACTATTGGTGGTAGTGGTAGAAATAAACCAAGTCTATTAAATAGTCTAAGACCCATACAAGATATACAACCACCTAAACCAAACACAGTACCAGAAACCGCAAAACCCGTTGAAACTTTATCAGAAAAACCAGCACCTGTTACAGATGAGGTGGTGATAACAACTGAAAATGAACAATCTCAAATATTAGGTGATAGTACTTTACCTTTCGTACAAAACCCATATCCAGTCGAAATAGGAACTGACCCCTCACCAAATTATTCTAAAGACGGTGATTCAATAAAATATACAGGTAAATATAAACAAAACTTTATTACATTTTCCACACAAAAATTTGATGATATTAAGTCATTAGATATTAATGAATATCCAACAAGTTTTAATTTTATTGTTGAATTTATAGATGGTGATAATAGAGAATTCTGGTCATCACCAGTTTTACTTGGACAATTACAAGCAGAAATGAATTCTAACAATCCATACAAGACACGAACAGAGGTACCAGTCTTACAATTTGATTTTAAATTTATCAAAGGATATGGAAGTCAAGAACAGTTTAAAATACCAGAAGATTATGCAGAGGTAGAAGTTACTAAAACCATTACTACAAAACAAGATGTATTAAAACACCTTGATTGGTTAATTAGTAGTGATGAAACTTTGAGAAGAGCTAGAGAGATTGGAGATTGGACAGTCAATATTACTGAAGATTTAGGTATGTCATTTTCGAGACCATTAGATGAATTAAACTCTAAAATATTAAACGAAGAATCAAACATCTCAGATAATATCGACCAAACTGAAACAGATGGTGATAGTAGTGGTGAAGTAAGTGCAGGTAATACACAACCTGGCGGTGGTAGTGATGATAATGATAATGAAATACCTAATGGTAACAATGCTTTATTATATCCTCCATTCGGAGTTAAGGGTAGAAGAAAAAATGAAATCAGAACGAAGGGTGGTACACGATATAGATGGAGTAGAGTTAGAAATGTTTGGATACAACTGAGATGATAAATAACAATTTACTAGCAACAGTATCTTGGAGAAAATATCTACTACCAAGAAATCAAAGAGTAAAAAACTTCTTAGAATCAAGAGGTGAAGATGTATTCTGGCAAATCTGTCAAAATATCCATGAGGCATATAGAGATGGAAAAAAAGAACTTGTAATAATGATTCATCCTAATCTATCTTATGCAATCCATATACCAAAAAAAGATTTTGTAACAGTCCTAAATACTGCAATAAAATATTTTACTAAATATGAAAATTATGAAAGGTGTGGATTAATAAAAACAATCAAAACAGATATCACAGAGAAACGAAAAATAGATAAAACACTACGATTATCAAATGTCTCAAATAATTAATTAAAAACATAATTAACTATATTTATATAAGTAATAAGGAAAATATTTCATGAAAGGTACTTTTTTTTCATCCGATTTTATCATTGATGAATCTAATAATTTAAGGTTATTGGAGTTTAACACAGATACTGCAGTAATCACATCTACATTAGATTCACATTTTAATTTTACAGATTTTATAAGTTTGTTAAATAGTAATAACATTACTAAGATTACAGTAATTTATAAATCATTCCATGTAAATTTTATTGATAAACTAGAAGCTATTATCGGAACTGATGCAACTTTTATAACTGAGTTTACAAAAATTAAAGAAGAGATTGATACAGTATATCCAACTGCTGTTACCGATGCATCAGATAGATTTATATTGAGATTAGCATATGATGAAAACGCATTGTTTGATTCTCAATATTGTAAAGAAAGAGTTGATGTTCTTAAATTAATGCATGAGAACGATGCAACTGGTAGTATACCAGAATTCTATCTTGGAGGAAATCCTCCCTCTAACAATATTCATACATCAACTTTACCGAACAATTCAAAGGTACCTGATATTGTTATTAAAAATGTAAGAGAACAACACGAACCCTTAACTTTTTATAAGTTTAGAGATTCAGCAAATTCATCATCAATAGATTTAATTAATGATTATGTTGAAAATCATCTAGCAACTGGTTCTGATTACATTGAAAGATATCATATTCACAATGATAATCTTACTAACAATAGAGTACAGAGTATTAGAGAGTTTGGTATTGTATATGGAGATGATATAGAATATGTTAGATTAGCTAGTTATAAAATAGATAGTTTATTTGAGTTACCAGATGTTTCATCTTATACTTATGAAGGTTTGGGATTAGAACTACCAAAAAAACATTACTACGAATATACCACAAACTTTATCAAGGCAGGAGACCTTGATGGTATCTTAGGTTCTGAAAAAATACAAAAGGTTGATGATTCATTTGAGTATCCTTACAACCTAGCAGTTAGTGAATCAATTAAATCATATTTTATTTCAGGTTCACCAAACTCAGATTCAGCATCTATATTTTATTCATGGTCAGTTGATGGACCAGAATTCCCTGCTGGTTCAGAAGTAACTCATTCTGTTATTCATGCAATAACTACAGGTTCATTAAACTATGGTGTTGTTATGGAAGTTAACTTAGTAACTGGCGATAGTATATATGTTGGTGAAAGTAAAGCTTTACTAACTTACGACACAGCATCAGATATGATTTCATTTAAATCAGCATTTCATACAACTGCTTCTGGTGATTTCTTATACAATCATAGTGGTTCATTATTTCAAATATCATCATCTAATGTGTGTATCGTTGATGCACCTGATTCATATACAATGTATAGAACAGATGTTGAATCAACAGATACCTACTTTATTAGTTCATCAAATCCATTAATAGTTCACAACGCACCTTGTTTTGTTGCAGGTACACCAGTCCACACAGAGAATGGTATTAAACCTATTGAAGATGTCAAAGTAGGTGATAAAGTAATTACATATAATCACGACAATGATATTGCAGAATACAAGGCAGTTAAATCAACAATGATTAAACAAGATGAAAATGTAGTATCATATGTGTTTGAAAATGGAACAACATTAACTGGTACACCAGACCATCCATTATTTGTTTTAGCAAAAGGATATTCATCATACTATCCAAGAATTACAAAAGAAGATAGTGGAATGGATGTAGAACAAATTTTGATTGGAGATGAGGTATTACATATAGATGGATATGGAGTTACTATTACAGATATTATAGAACATGAAGAAACACATACTGTATTTAACTTAGATGATGTTGAACATAATCATAATTTTTATGTTCATGATTTCTTAGCACACAATAGAGGCGGGGGTGGACCACCTCCTCCATCATGTTTCATAGCAGGAACACAAATTTCACTTGCAAATGGTGATGTTAAAAATATTGAAGATATTGTAGAAGGTGATGAAGTAAAAACATTCAATGAAAAAAATAATGAGATTGAAAATGATGTGGTTTATGAAACACTTGAACCAATACATAATGATTTAGTAAAATACATCTTATCAGATGGAAGTACAATCACTTCAACATTCGACCATCCATATTATGTAAATGGTTTAGATTTAGCTTCTTACAATCCAGCTAAAACAAACGCATTGTATGATATAGATAGAGAAGTAAAACAAATTAGAATTGGTGACCATTTACAAAAGATTGATGGTTCTAAAGTTATGATTGGTAATATTGAAGTACAAGATGAAATTGATACCAAAACATTTTTACTAAGAGTTGAAAACAATAATAATTTTTACGCAAACAAAATATTAGTACACAATAAATAAAATGGATAGACCAGTAATATATAAAAAAATAAATAAAGATATTAGTAGAACTACTAACAATATATCTGCGACTGAACAAACTCAGGCCACTAACATCATTACTAATTTCTTTTCTTACTTTAAAACAAAACACACATCTTAAGATATTTATATTAGAACAGAAGTTTTAATAATGAGTTCTAAGATAAATTATACACGCAATATACACACGAAAACCCCTTATCCAAAAAGAGATAAAATTTCATTATTGCCTATTGATAAAACCAACATACATTCTGAATTAGATAATGTTAGTAAAACAATAGGTAAATTCAATGGTGAAATAGAGTGGAGAAAAATGTGGACACTTGAAGAAGCAATCACTCGTACAGAAACAAATCACAAACTATTTATTTTACTTGAGGACAACGAACCAATAGGTCATGTATGGTTTGATGGTGGTTTTTTATATAATGCATTTGTATCAAAGGAAAGAACAAATGGTGATTCAGTATGGTTTATAGAAGAATGTATTTTTATAATAAAAGAAAAAAAGATTTCCCTAGTAGTTGATAAATGGAACAAAAGGGCGATTAGGTTTTGGGAAAAATTACACTTTAAGAAGGATTAATAAAATGCCAAGAGAGAATATCAACAAAGTACCCCCAAAGGGTAAAATAAAGTTTTCAATAACTTTATCAGAAGAACAAAAGATGGCTAAGACAAATATCTTATACCATCCATATAATTTTGTAATCGGTAAAGCAGGTTCTGGTAAAACACTATTAGCAGTTCAAATTGCTTTGGATATGTTTTTTACTCGAAAGATAAATAAAATTATTATCACGAGACCAACCGTATCAAACGAAGATAATGGATATCTACCAGGTTCACTTGATGAGAAGATGGAACCATGGTTAGTTCCAATTCGTTCCAACATGAGAAAGGTTTACAACAAACCAGCAATCTTACAAAAAATGGAATCTGATGAAGATATTGAATTAGTATCACTATCTCATTTTAGAGGTAGAACATTTGAGAATGCTTGTGTGATTGTAGATGAGTTTCAAAACTTAACTAAACAACAATTAGGAATGGTTTTAGGTAGATTAGGAAAAGGTTCTATAATGATACTTACAGGTGATGTATCACAAATAGATTTAAAGTTTCCTAATGATTCAGCTATTCACGATGTACCAAAAGTTAAAGAATCTAAATATGTATATGCAGTAACATTAATTGATAATCACAGACACGAAGCATTAGATGAATTATTAAGATTGTTACAAGCATACTCATGAAAGTTTTTATTTTAGGTTCAGCAAGAAGTGGTACAACAGCATTATCCAAAGGATTTATGGAACAAGGATATGCTGTAATTGGTGAACCTTATAATTACAATATTCATGAACACAATGGATATTTATATCCTCTACCAAATTTAGATGAACACGAAAAGATTTGTTGTAAATCACTTGGATATCAAGTTGCTAAAGAAAGACATAATAAAGTATCACCAGCTGAATTTCAAATAGAACTTTCATCACATTTCGATAAAGTAATCTTACAAGAAAGAAAGGGTTGGGATTCTCATTGGGAAAGTTATGTTAATCTATTTAGACAATTGGTTTTGAAACAAAACTATAATAAGGAAAATAATTTACCAATACACACTTATCAAAAACAATTTAGTGTACATAATCCTTGGAATCCAAAAGAACTAACAAAAAAAGATTACAAATATTGTACAGATAATTGGTTAGATAAAACCTTACGAGAAGAAAAAAAAATTATTAGAGAAGTATCAAAAAAATTAAATATAGAAATTAGTTTCTACGAAGATTTGTATGGAGAAGATAGGAATAAATCTTTAGAGATTATAAAATCATGGGATATCGAAGGTTTAGATGCTGAACAATTAAATGAATATTTACATCCAAGAAAAAAATATAGAATCGATATTGGAAAAAAGAATTTAATATAATGGACGAGTATAAAAGAAATAGTACATGGTATTGGAGAGGTAAAACATTAGATTGGCTTTTTACTGATACAGAAGAAGGATTCCAAGATGAATTAAAAGAAAATCCAACAGATAAATCATTGTTGTGGTATAAAGATAATCCAATAAAATACCAACTTAATTCAGATGGATTTAGGTTACCATATGATTTAACAAAAGAAAAAGGTAATGTTTTTTTAGGATGTTCGTTCACATTCGGTATTGGAGTACACTATGAAAAAACATGGGCACATCTTTTACATGAAAAAATAGGAGGAGGTAAATATTGGAATTTAGGATGTAGTGGTGCAGGGTTTCAAACTACCTTTAGAATGTTGTACAATTATTATAATAAAATAAAAATCAATAACATATTTCTACATCTACCTTTTAATTACAGATACGAAGTTTTTATAGAAAAAGGAACTAAAGTGTTTGATAGGTCACAAGATTATCAAAATGAATTAACCCATGGAAGATGGGCAACAATTAGTCCACAACAAGAAGAGTATATGAAACCATTAGGATTTTTAAATGAAGAGTGGTCTAAAGTTTATGCAAATGATTTAAATAATCACAACTATGTACAAACTAACTTGTTAGCAATTTATGGTCTAGCTCAAGAATTAAATGTACCTTTATATTATGTTGGTGAGTTCCCAATAGTTTCAGATAAAGATAATAATGATATACCAAGTAGGGCGAGAGATGAACACCCATCACCACAATATCACCAACGACTGGCAGAACATTTCTATCAACTTTATAATAACCAAAACACTTTTAGGTCAAAACGATTAATATGAAAGAATCAATAATATTTGGAGGTGATTCATTTACATGGGGTGAGGGTTTAGAATTATATCTAAATACTGATAAGTGGATAAATGAAAGAAGTAGAAAAAACCATCACAATGATTTGATTAAAATACAAGATGAAGAATCAATCAAATTTAGAAACTCAAATAGATTTGCAGGATTAATTGAACAGAAGTTGGGAGTTCAATCATTTGTAAAAAAAAATAATGGTGGGGGATTTGATGATGGTGTATTGTGGATTAACAAACATTTTAAAAACAAACCTACCGCAGTAGTATTACAACTTACAGCATTACAGAGAATTAACTTTCATTTCTCTCGTAAATGTCAATGTGATATTTGTCAAAACAAATTAGGTAATGTAAGACCTATAGCATTTTATATTGAGTGTTTATATAAACTTTTGCATAAACAAGAGTTTACTGAAAAAGATAAATTCTTCTTAAATTACCTTGAAGAACAATATAATATTAAGTTAGATTTAAAAAATGTAGATACGGTATATGAATTATTTTCACCTATCATAGATTACAATGTCAACAAACTAATTGAAAATATAAAAGAATGGGAAAAGGAAACCAGAGTGTATTTAATTGATTCATGGGAGGTTCATACACAAGAACTAACAAATACAAACGAGGAACTTAATAAAAGATTGGTTCCATTAAAAGGATTTGATGGTAAGTATTACAAGAAATATGCTGAATGGGAATCAACATTCCCACAACTTAGAATACAAAATGATTTTCCAAAAACTGAAAATGAACACCCAACTTTATTACAACACAAATATTTATCAGAAAGTATAATCGAACAGTTACAATGAAAAATTTATTTATATTCGGTGATTCCTATTCAGTAAGTTGGGAACAAAGTATTGAAAGAAGTATTAATTACAATAGTAATCCTCATAAAGAATACTCAGATTGGTTTGGAAAAAAACCAACACACTTTTCAGATATAATAAAAGATAAATTTAATATTGATAAAGTTTACAATTATGCAATTGGAGCTTCCGATAATTATCAAATTTTAGAATCAATCGGTAAACATATAGAAAATATAAAAGATTCTGATTATGTTATTATTGGTTGGTCAGCAACTCATAGATTTAGATTTGTAGATGAACACAATGGAAAACTAAAATGGATTAGAATAAATCCAACATCAACATCACCTATCTTAGAACTCAACAAAGGTGCAAAGGATTATCTATTTTCACAAGTTGCAAAGAGAGATAGTGATATAACTTTAGATGAACTAATCAATTGGCATAATTTTTTAAAAAAATCTTTACCAAAAAATACTTTGTTTTGGTCTCCTTTTGTTTACCCAAAAAGTAATTTACCATTTCAAATGTTTAGTATAGAAAAAGAAAATAACGCTACAATTACTTTAGAAACAAATGGTGAAATCGAAGATGGTCATCTTGGGAACGATGGTATGATAATTGCAGGTAATTGGATGATTAAAAATATGAATAAACTTATTTAGATGTTACACCAAAAAATATTATTTACGAAAGAAGAAATTAATAAAATTAGAAATTATGTTACTAATTTAGATGATAGAATAATTGGTACATATCATCCAAGTGTAAATGATGGTAAACACGACCCACATGGTGGTCACAACTTAGCACAACATATACCTTGGACATCATCATCTGAATACGAGTGGTTTCATACTAGAATAATGAATTGGTTAAAAGAAATAGATTTACCGATTACTAAACTAGGTTGGGAATTTATTGTACAAAAATATAATGTTGGTTTTGAATTCAAACCACATATTGATGATGTTTTATCACCAGATAGAAAAACTATTAAAAGAATTAGACACTTTACGATATTAATACAACTAAGTGAATTATCAGAGTATGATGGTGGGGAGTTATGGGTAAACGATACTGAAGATATTAAAGTCAACCAACAAATAGGTAATGTATCTATATTTGACCAAGCAAGATTACATTGGGTAACACCAATAACTTCAGGTGAAAGATGGAGTTGTACCATCTTCTTAGAAGAAGATTCAGTAACAATTAAGAAAAAATTAATATAAAAAAAGTGTTAAAAAATTTGGATTTCTCGATTATTTTTCGTATATTTACTATGTAAATGATTAATAATTAAACCTTAAAAATGAGTTATTCAAAATCCCTCTATCAAGCAATACATAAAGATACTTTAGTTAAATATCTTATGAGTAGAGATAGAAAAATTAAAAAACTTCAAAACCAGTTAGATGATATCAAAAAAAATGGATTATCTAATGATATGAAGAAAGACCTCTTAGTAGATTTCAGAAACTTTTTACTACAAAAATAATCAAAAATAAGTACGAAAAAATTTGGATTTCTCAGCTTTTTTTCGTATATTTACTATGTAAATGAGTGATATTAAAACAATGAAAAAACTTAAAAACCTTAAAAACTTAAAACATTATACTAAACTTCTTAATAAAAGAAAAGGTATCGGACCAATGCCTCAATTGAGATGGGTTTCTAACCTACTTGATGAGATTGGTGTTGAACATAGTTATCACGATTGGAGTGAAACTAAATGGAGTAGACCAGCCGGATTTAGATATTACACAAGTGGTGGTACTAGAGAATATACTGGCGGTAGATTAAGAATCTCTGAGATTAACTTTGATGCTACTTCTACTGATACTTACTATTCTTACAACACTTGGAGTTATTGTAAAGAACTTCTTAACTTAATTCACGATAAGTTAGGAATTCCAAGAGATGAGAATTGGTATTACAAAGGTGAAATAATCGAATAAAACTTAAAATAATTAAAATATGAATGTTAAATTAAATGATAAAATAACTTGGAAAGATAAATATGGTAGAATACTACCAGGCATAGTAACAAGTATTGGTAAATATGATGATATGCCAGAACTTGAATTAAATGGATGTATCGGTATAAGTGCCCCTACCTTCCTACCAATTAGTAAGGATTGGAACAACGCAATAATTGACCCTTTTCAAATAATGACAATCGAATAAATTTTAAACTATGATAAAATTACAATATAAAAATTACAGTAATATAAGCAATACAAACTACATTGAGTTAGATAACAAATTTATGAAGCTATTGAAGTTAGTAAAACAATGTCACAATTCCGCTTCTTGGGGTGACCATGTATTTGTTGAAAAACTAATTTCTTCAGTTGTTGATTTAGATTCAATACCTGATTGGTTAGAGTTTGAAGAAAACTTTTTAAAAGATGTTGCTAATAATTAAAACCTAAAAATATGATAAAAAAAATAAAATCTAAAATGTTAACTTACCTTTTCAAGGATTGGGTAATGAACGAAACTGACTTGGAAACTCTTCAAGTATCAAAAAACTTTATTAGAAAAAGAGAAATAGAAATCACAGGTCATGTACCAGTTATTGGTTTCAGGTCTCACATTAAACAATAATATTTAGTGGGTAAATATAAATTTATAAATCGTAAATTCCCAAAGGAGTTTCAAAAGGTTGTAGATTACATTCTAACCAAAAAAGGTGTAGATGTTAAACTTGGACAGATTACTTCTTACATGGGCCCATTTAATAGAAGAATTTTTATACATCACAACTATGATTTGAGAAATAATGGTTTGATTGCACTCTTACATGAAGTAGGTCATGTGTTACAACCTCCAACAAATGTTGGCGTAAACTCTTACAAGAACATAGATATAGATGTACACCCAAAAGAATATGAAATGGGTAGGTTCCTTAATGAAGTTGATGCATGGGAAAAGGGATACGAAGTATCAGAAAAATTAAATCTTAAAATAAATAAAAATGATTGGAATAATCAAAAACAAGAAGCCCTTCTTACTTATTGGCCTAATCACTCTGTTGTTTAGTTGTGAAAAAACAGAGCTAACTGATATAGAAGAATTTGTAAGTGAAATCCTACCAAAAACAGAACTCTACAAAGAATCTTATTTAAATCAAAAAAGTGGTATATCATTTACATGGTCTGATATAGATAGAAATGCAGAATATATTTCTACAATGATACATTCAGATTTAGTAGAGTGGTATGGAAATGGTCAATCTTATCATGATGTAAATAATGATGGTTATCAAGATATTTTAGTAAACCCACATAACTCTAGCAATAAAACTTGGTTTGAATGGTATATTAATCAAGGTGATAATAAAACTTACATTGCTGATAGTAATTATATTATTGAAAGTACTCAAGGATATTCCTCTCATAAATTTATAAAAACAGATGTGAATAATGATGGATACGCAGATTTTATAGCGTTTGGTGTTGATGAAAGAATACAAGGTGATTACAATGGTAATTTTACTGTCTTGATAAATAATAACAATAATAAATTTACTGTAAAGAATGTACCTAATCCAAATAAGTTTTGGTTTCATAATGGAAGTGCAGGGGATTTAAATGGTGATGGGTTTGTAGATGTTATTGGTGGTCAATACATTTGGTACGGTGATGGTAATGGAAATTTTGTAAATTCTAATATTGATTTAAATATTTACACTAAGGCGATACTAACATATGAAATTATAGATTTCGATTCAGATGGTTACAATGATATAATATTAGGTAGTCATACTGAACATGGAGTTACAGCGATTGTTCTAAATGATAAAGGAAAGTTTGATGTAAATAATAAAACCTATAAATTAGAAAAGACAGAACACGATATGATTATGGATATAGAAATCAAAGATATGGATAGAGATGGTGATTTAGATATTCTTGAAATGAGACAAAATTCAAACAATATTTCATTTATATTTTTATTTGAAAACAAAAATGGATTATTTGAATTAGATACTGATTTTTTTAAAAACTCTAGTGATGGTAATTATACAAATGGTGATAGAGATAGATTTGGTTGGTCTGTATTTAAGTTCGATGATATTGATGGTGATGGTAAAGAAGAAATTGTTGCAGAAAACTATCACGATGGTATTTACAATGGTTTGAAGTTTATAGGTGGTATTTGGGAACAAACAATTTTAAGATAAAAAAAGTACGAAATAATTTGGATATGTCAAATATTTTTCGTATATTTACGAAGTAATATTAGTTATGATGAAAAAGAAAATAGTTTACATTGATATGGACGGAGTTCTAGTTGATTTAAAATCAAACATGGATAAGTGGTTTGATTCACATCCTCATTTGGTTGATAAGTACAAAGATTGTCCAGACCATATACCAGGTATATTCAGAGACCCGTTACCATACGAAGATTCAATTCAGGCAATACAAAAACTTTATGATTCTGATAAATACGATTTGTTTATAGCCACTTCATCTCCTTGGGGTAATCCTGATGCAGCAACTGATAAAAGATATTGGATAGAAAAATACTTTGGAAATATATTTCACAAAAAACTAATACAGACACACAGAAAAGATTTATTGGCTGGTGATTACTTAATTGATGATAGAAAGAAAAATGGTGCCAGTGGATTTAGTGGAGAACTTATTGATTTTGGTTGGGATTACGAAAATAAAAAATGGAACAAGTTTCACAATTGGCAAAAAGTTTTAGATTATTTATTATGAAAAAAATTTTAGATTACATATTTTTATTTATTTACATAAGTTTATGTATGTTAGCAGCATCATGTACACCACAAGATGATGATATGCTTGTACCACCATCACCAACCTTAGAATTAGATGGTAGATTACAACTTGATAATAATGGATATTACCACTTAGAACTAAGACAGGATGTTCATCAAACAATTCATAGAATTACTGGTCTCGTAACTAACTATGAATATTATGAACCACTTAAAGTAAGTTGGGAAAGTAACCTTACATGGTATCTACAAAACGAATGGGAAGTTACTACATCGAATCAATCATCTTATGTAATGGATGGAAATGTAAGTAATGTTATAGGACCAGTTAAAACAATGGTAGGTGATACACTTATATTGACAGGAACAATCAGAGAACATTTAATTACAGATACAATCAAAATAGTATTAGAATGAGTGAGGATTTAGATTGGCCACTTATACCAATTACTGACAAAACATTTAAAAGACAGAAGTGGGAAAGGTATGATGAAGTAGAAGTAACCGAGGATGGTAAAGAAGATAAATACCACTATTATATGTTACCTTTACCAAAAGATAATCCTGATGACAAAGCAACTTGTTTGATATCTACCACAAATGATGAATACCAAGATTTTGAGTTTATGAAAAAAGGTGAATACCTAATCGAAATCGAAGGAACAGTTGGATTAGGTGTTTGTAGATATGAAGAGGAATTAGCAATATTATATAAATCAATAACAAAACAAAATATAGAATGAAAAATTATACAGCAGAACAATTACAAGAAAACTATGATAAGTTTTTAGAAGCTCTTAAGAAAGTTTTTAAGGGTGATAGATTAAAAAAACTTTTACATATGTACTCGGATACCGAGTTAGGACAGGAACTTGCTCTAGCACCTGCAAGTGGTAAAGAACATTATCATTCAGCATACAATGGTGGGTATATAGACCATGTTATGAATGTTGCTAGAAACGCCTATAAACTTAAAAAGGTTTATGAAGAGGGTGGAGTTGAAACTGATTTTACTAATGAGGAATTATTATTTGCTGCGTTTCATCATGATTTAGGTAAATTAGGAACTAAAGAAAAACCACACTATGTGAGTGAAACTTCTGATTGGCATAGAAAGAATCAAGGTATGATGTTTAAAATTAATGGTGAAAATCATTACATGGATGTAACTCATAGAGCATTGTATCTTTTAAATCAGTATGGGATTACTTATACAGAAAAAGAAATGTTAGGTATAATGTTGGCAGATGGTTTATACAACGATGCTACAAAACCATATTTTATTTCATTCAGACCTGAAATGAGATTAAAAACTGATTTACCATATATTCTACATTGGGCAGACCATATGAGTTGTAGACAAGAAAATAAACAATGGGAAGATTCAAAACCTTTCTAACTGACATATTGTCATAACCAAAAGTGATTATACTGACATATTGTCATGTTTTATTAATTGGTATAGATTTGGTACATAATATAGTGAATGTATAATTAAAAAAAAGGAATATTATGTTTTACACAATTAATGACAACTTTGTAGATAACTTTTTTAACGATATCTACACAACAAAAACAACAAACAGATTAAACTCATCTTTCGAAGCGGAAACACTAGAAGATGGTAAACAAAAAGTTACAGTTAACACTATTGGACACAATCCAAAAGATATTACAGTAGATGTTACTGAGGAAGAAATCAAAATCAAATCTAAAAAAGGAGAGAATACTTCTCGTTTTGTAAAAGATATTGATTTGACATTGACAGTTGGTACTGATTATGATGGTACAAAAACAACTGCAAGTTTTGATAATGGGTTACTCACTCTCCTCATTGATAAGAAGATTAACAAGAAGGCAAAGACCTTGAAGATTTCTTATTAATACTCAGGTTCAAAATTAAAGAGAGGGAGGTGAAAACTTCCCTTTTTTTATATCTTAATATTTATAATAGTACAACAAAATATATCATATATGAAAGAAATATATAAAGATAAGGTTACAAACAATATCGAATCATGTATTACCAAAGCAAAAGTGGTAAGAGAAATGGTTACAGGTAAAAGACCTGCTGATTCTAAAACGGCAGATACTTATCTACAACAAATAGGAAGAATACTTGAGGAAATCAAGGAGGTTGTAGAACGAGGATAAAATCAAATGAAATTTAGGACACTACTTTTAGGGTTATCAGCTCTTTTCGTGGCGTTTAACGCTGCATTCTTTTCGGTAAGTGGATTATCAAAATTGTTTGCAGGTGCAACATTTTCTGTAATCCTTATGGCAAGTTCATTAGAACTAGCAAAACTAATTACCGCAGGATATCTTTACAACTATTGGGAAAAGATAAATAAAATATTTAGATGGTATTTAACCTTTGGTGTTATCGTATTAGTATTAATCACATCACTTGGTATCTATGGATTCCTAACAGCAGCGTTTCAAGATACCTACAATATGTTCTCTGCAAATGAAAAACAAAAAACATTCCTACAACAAAAAGAAAAGTTCTACGCTGATGATGTTGCAAGATATGATAAAGAACTTGAAAGAATATCTAATAACATTAGTACTCTTTCCAATGCTAAATCGCAATCCATACAAATCAAGGACACCAGTGTGGTTGGAGGCGTTCGAAACACCATATCCACGGCTGAGTTACGCTTGGCACAAAGTAGAATTAATGTGGAAGAAGATAACAGAAAGGGTGTTCAAACAAAAAGAGAAGTAGCAGCTGATTCATTACAATCTATTCAGTTAAAGATATTATCTTTGGATACAAATCTTGAAGCTGGTTCAGAACTTGGACCGTTACAATACTTAAGTGGATTGACTGGTTATGGTATGGATAAGATTATAAATTGGTTAATATTAATTATAATCTTTGTGTTCGACCCACTTGCAGTTGCACTTGTAGTTGCATTTAACAACGCAATGAAAGTTGATAGGGGTATTGTAGATAAACAGAAAGTAATTCGTAAGAGAGAGTTGTATAATGAAACACCAGATGAAGAAGAAACTTCAATAGAAGAAATAGAAGTAGAAGATTTATTAGAAGTTTCATCAGAAGTAGAAAAAGAATACGATGAAGCAGATATTAATAAAGATGGGATTGTAACAGAAGAAGAGAAAAAGAAGTTCTACGAAACTGAAGGTTGGAAAAACTCTTATGATGGAAATCCATATTACACACACCCATGGTTTGATTGGAATAAAAGAGAAAGATGGATTAACGATAGAAGTGCAATTAAGTTTTGGATGAACAACCGAGGTGGTTCTCAAGCACAATTTGAAAAGATACAAGAACAATACCCAACAGATTTTACAAAAAAAACTTACTAAAAGTTTGGAAATTAAAAATATTTTTCGTATATTTGTATAGATTAAAATATAAAACTATACTGTTATGAACTTAGGATACGCGTGTATTAACATGACTCTTGGTAAACAAAAACCAAAAGTTACTACAAATCGTTCAATGATTAAAAGAACATTCTTAGAAAAGGGTGTTGATTATGCTGGTGAATTATCTTTACAAAATGTAAGAGATTTATTTACTATATTACAATGGAACAATAACAATAATATCAAATGTTTTAGAATATCATCTGATATATTTCCATGGGCATCAGAATATGGAATAGAAAACTCACCATATTATAGAAGAATAGAAACCATACTTCAGGCATGTGGACATTATGCAAACAAACATGGTATTAGAGTTACCGCACATCCTGGCCCATTCAATGTTCTTGTATCTCCAAGAGAGCATGTAATAGA
>Ga0163110_10000675_pt1 | contig 16464 bp, 8 predicted proteins | sample CRUFie1St17metaG_FD_108703 | JGI IMG/M metagenome (GOLD analysis project Ga0163110, IMG submission 108703) | Marine microbial communities from the Costa Rica Dome - CRUD Field 142mm St17 metaG | ecosystem: Environmental > Aquatic > Marine > Oceanic > Photic zone | place: Costa Rica: the Eastern...
AACGGAGTCACCATAAGAAGTTCTCGCATACTCGAAACTATCAAGAGGTTCTCCTGTAGGTGGTACATCTGTACTACCCCAAGTCTTTGCTCTACCAACAAACATATACACCTTATTGGTGGTCTGCAAGGTATCTCTAAAGCTTTCAGCAGCGTATATTCTAAAATTGTCTGTAACTAATGCCATCGCAATATAAGCTTTATTGGTTATTTATAATGATCTCAGACGAACTTCTGGGCAAACACTGGTGTTTCCGCTTGTTGTCCGCGAGAATGGAAACTCTACAGTAAATGTATTGCTTCCAGTAACGGTAACTGTGTAAGTTCCGTTGATTCCATCACCACTACCAGATCCAATATCAAAGTCTAAGACTACTCTCTGACCTGTAGTGAAATTGTGGTTAGATGATGTAGAAACTGTACATGTGGTTCCTGACGAATTATATGTACCAGTCAATACTGTATGAACTGATGCTGTAGTTCCTTCATGTCCTCTACCATTTGTAGCGACTGTTAATGTATTTGATGAAGTGTTTTTAGATGCATACAATATTCTTTCACATGACCAAACTTGTTCAACAGTATTGTAGAATGGAACTAATACCTCACCTTCGTCAGGGAATCCATTTTTCTGTGTAGAATTAAAGTATACATTTTTTAGATTTAATGTAGTTCCACTAGATGATAATGTGGATGTCAAATATGTTATACCAAGTGACAGTGAGTTGGATAAAATTCTATCTCTTTGTCTTCTTTCTAGTGCTAGAGGATGCACAGCAATAACAGTCGGTGCACTGGTATATCCAGCTCCACCCTTTAGATTTATAACTGATAAAACCTTACCACTTCCAGTCTCAACAGTAGTCTCAGCAGACGCACCATCTCCACCTCCACCTTGGAATAATAGGATAGGTGGAACCTCATAGTTAGATCCTACATTTGTTATATTGACCTGTGTTACTTGTCCGCCAGTAACGACTGCTGTAAATTCTGCAGTGCTTGGTTTTAGACCTGTATACTCGTAACTGTCAATAGTAGTAGAACTTGATACAGTAGCAACTAAACGATCTGAACCCTCACTAGAGATCTTAACTCTGTCGCCAGGATCTATAGAGTTGAATGTATTGCTTATCAATATATCGTTTGGACTACCTGTGTAGATGAATAGAATACAATCAGATCCTGCTCTAGGTGCTTCGCTAAACTCAATGATAGATCCTGTCAATGTATATGCAACGCCAGGTTCTTGATATACACCATTTAAGAATATGAGTAAGTTGTTTTGTGCTTGTACAGCAGCGTTATCACTTTCTAATGAGAATGGTTCAGTATTCTCTTTCATGGTAAATGTCTTTTTCTTATTATCAAAGAATGGTTCAATAGCATCTAACTGTGTTAATTTACCAAAGTAGAATCCATAGAAGTCCATACCCGCTAGAGGTGCCTCAGTAAATGTAATTGTACTACCTGTGTAATTGTATGCCTTAGAACTACCCTTAATCTGTAAGGTGCTGTTCAAGAAAATTAAGAAGTTATCATTTGCGGGCAATACTTGTGTTGATCCACCAGACAGTGTAGTAAATGTAGTATCACTACCATCAAATGTTACATCACCAACGTTTATCTGGAAGAATGGTTGTACTGACGCTGTTCTGGTAATACCATTTAAGTTACCACTATTAGTTCCAACATTTACTGTGATTGTTGTCGCTGTAACCGCAGTAATAGCAACTGCTGTATTATATGCAGGATCGCTTGTTCGTGGGTAAGTATGGTTCGTTGCATTGTTATCATTGGCACATGTGAATGTCATTGAGTTGGCAGAGATTGTCACTGTATCACTTGTTGTAAGTGAGTGAGATCCAATCTCCATCTCCATAAGACCTGTAGTATTGTCGTATGTTGTTGGAGCAACAGCAGTGAAAGGTCCGCTACCACCACCAGTAACTGTGATGTTATTAGATGTGGAACTTACGAATGTGTGAGCACCAGTTCCTACTGCCTGAGTTACAATCGCCCATAATGTAGATATTGTTGATGCAGTATCGACACAGCATGCCTCAGAGTATGTTGTGCTACCAGAGTCATTACTAATTGTATTGTCTTTGATTTGTGTACCAACAGTGTCACCATTTGTAGTAACTGTAAGGTTACGCATTACCTGACGACAAATATCTCTAGCGTGATTGAATACCTGTACAGACTCACCTTCTTCACCATCTAGATGAACAGTTCCAACATAGAAATTAGCAGCATCATATGTTGCATCGTTTCCACCAAACTCTACGTTATCTGCAACTGCATCTATTAGTAATTTTGTATCACGAATACACTTGGTCTTGTAGATGCCAGAGAATGATGGGTTGTCTGCTTGCATTCTACCGTATGCAGTTGTAGCAATAAATTCTTGATTGAGTCTAAGTAGATTTCCTGCATCTGCAACTTTGCTATACTTATATACACCATAACTGACAACTGCTCGTGTGACAGCTGTAGAAGTGGCACTCACAAATGTATGTGTTGATGTATCAGATGATACACCTACGTTGACTGTAAATGTATCTGCGGTTACAGCGTCAATAGTATGCCATGCACCTTCTGATGGATCTCCAACTCTAGGATATGTGTGCTGTGTAGCATTGTTGTCTAGACCACATGTAAATGTTAATGAGTTATTAGCAAAGAATATTCTGTCACCTTTGATTAATGGATGACCAGTTACTGTCAAGACCATTTCACCTGTGCTAGGTGTGTAAGTAATATCTGATGGTTGGAATTGGTATGTTGACAATCCTTGCCATGCGTGTGTGTCAGTGTTTGTAGGTGATGTTCCGTTTAATGCATTGACTGTAATTGTAGTGCTTGTTACCGCCTCAACTGGTACATCTTTCATCTTACCTTGTGTACCGATTGGGTCAGTAGCACGTGGATATGCTGCTGTACCACCACTACCATAGTTGCAACTAAATCTCAATGACTCATTAGCAATCCTTACTGTAGATATTGCAAACTTAACGCCATTTGATGCTGCCGATATGAATACATGTGGACTTAGATCAGTAGAAGGAATACTATCAAGAACTTGTACTGTAAATGTATTAGTAGTGCAATCAAATGCTTCTAACCATCTATCTGATGCATAGTCTGTAGAACGAGGATATGATTCATTACCTCCACCACCGTAAGTACAACTAAATGTCAATGAACCATCTGCAAACTTAACAAAATCACCATTGACACGTCCGTGGTTGTTAATAGTTACCACCATCAAACCAGTATTAGGGTCGTATGTTGCATCCGAAGGTGTATGTGTTGTAGGTGCAGATAAACCATGACCAGATCCTATGGTCAATACCATCTCACCAGATGTAGGAGCATATGTTCCATTTGTAGGAAGGAAATGCTTGACTAGTTGCTCTCCAACACGAGGATCAGATATACCTAGTACATCTGTATCAGTGTATCCATTACCCGCAGAGACTAATGTAACATTTGATACTGCACCATTTGTAACTGTGATGTCAGCAGTTGCACCGATACCAGAACCTAATCTATTCTTAAGTGGTACTGCAGTATATGTACCATCACTATAACCTGAGCCAGGTGTAAGACCATTTGCAACATCAAAGGATTTTATCTCATCACCAATCTGATCTAGTACAAACGAAGTAGTATAATCTGCACGATCAAAATACATTGCAATAACTCTAGTCTCTGCTAATGGAGGTGTGATAAATGTTACAATGTTATTTGACAGTGTATATGTTGCAGGGTTTGCAATCAATCCATTTACAGATAATAATAGTTGTGTGTTAGATGCAGTTTTACCAATTTGAGTATTAAGATCAACGCCATTAACTCTTAACTTAAATGAGTCATTGATACCATCTATAAAACATCTCAATGAGTGTCCTACACCTGATCCTTGAGATGTAAGGTTGATGTCAGCACCACCCTCTGTCAATGATAGTCTTATTGTATTAGCATCTACAATCTTAACGTAATATTTTGCAGCGTTTGTAAGTCCACCAATAGGAGTTCCAGATCTATTGTTAGGATAGTTACCAATATCTAATGATGGTAACGCAGCAGTTGGATTTGATATAGCACCTGTAACTATTCCTGCAAATACAGTAATTGCACTCTTGACATCTGCACAACCGCCAGAATCGTTTGTAATACTTAAGTCTGTCTGTGGCACTATGTTTGTATATGTGCCTACTGGAAGATCATTTGTAACTGCTAGTAGACATAAATCTCTTGCCTTGTTAAATGCATATATTGTCTCTGTTTCTTCACCAGCTACGTGTTGTACACCAGTTCCATCTGTGTATGACTGTGCAGCATCTATACTAAAGTAATTACCACCATACTTAAGATCATTAGTCCATGCAGCAACTACAAGTCTAGTATCTCTAGCACATTTTGCCTGACCATACTGTAATGTTGGATATTGTGCATTTAGGAATCCAATAGTCTCTTCTACAATATAATCAATATTGTTTACAATTAGATCTCTAGCATCTAAGAATCTATCTCCACCAGAGAAATAAGTTACCTGTTGTCCTTCTACAAGTCCATGATTAGTGATTGTGATTTTATCATCTACACCATCTACAACAGCAGTGCTAGATCCATCAAATGTTAAAGTTCTATCACTAATATCATCAATCTTATATGAGATACAAGATAAGATCTTCTGAACGTCTAATAACTGTTTTCCGTAGATAGAAACCTCTGTAGGAACCAATGCACTATAATCTGGTTTTGATAAAGCAAAGTTATTAATCTGTGATAACTTACCAGTTGCTTTAGCAGATGGTTTTGGTGTTATAAATGTCGTGCCATTGAAAGTAGTTCCAATACTGTTTGTATTTGGCACCCACCAGTCAAATGTGTTACTTGGGTTTAAGTTAAGTGTAGATCTAGGTCTAAAGTCTTTCTTGACTGATTGTGTCAATACTTGTGTACCAACAACCTTAAATCCTGCAGGGTGTGCTGCAAACTTGAGTGGATTCTTCCAATCTGTGATGTTTATAGGTGATGATATATCATAAGAGAATTCTTGGAACCTGTTACTATCATATACACGTTGTTCGTTAAGATCTAGGAATCCAGTGGTCTTCTCCCAGTTTGCTGCAGACGTACTAATAGGTGAAACTACAAATTCGGCATCTGCTCTATCGAACGCATGTATTTGACCAAACGCTGCTGATTCTTCACCAAATACAGGTTGACCTACTACAAAGTCACCTTCTACAAGTTCTACACTAACAACACGACCAGATGCGTCCCAATCCTTGATAAATCCAAATGCAGTAAAGGATGTAGTAGATGCACCTTGATATATCCTTTCTCCGATAGCAAAAGTAGCGGGTTTGGTATATGCAATAATATTGTCACCTAAGTCTGTTGTCTCAACTGTAAAGTATGTTTGACCAGTTACAGGATCGCCTATAGGAGCACTTGTAAATGTTATTGTAGTCTCAGTGTTAGCATTGGCAAGACTAGTTGCTAGTTTTATCTGACTATCTGCCAAACCATTAGCAGTTGTTGCTGCAACAGCAAAGTAAGTTGTTTCTGTCTGTAATGGTGAAGGAAGTAATCCCGATGTCTCTACAAGTGTTACTTTTGTTCCTGTTGGTATTTTTGCATTATATGGGAAGTTTATTGTACTGCTTGACTGTAATGCTACAAATGTGTGACTGACCTTTGCTCTTACCGTTGGTGATGACGTAAATCCTCTACCCGCATTTTCTACATTGACTGCCTGTATAATTTCGTTTTGGACTATTGGTTTTAAGTCAAATAATGAACCTTGACCACCCTCTAGTATAATCTCAGGTGTAGATACAAAGTTTGCACCACCATTTACTACATCAAGGTAATCAATGATCTGAGTTCTGATTAATTGTAAATTATAAGTTGTATTTAACTTAGGTTTAAGTGTTCTATCGTGACTATAGTTAAATGTAATGTTCTCACCACCAATCTTAAGTATCTCTCCCATATTTGATGATTTGAGAAGTATAGATGCACCAGTTCCAAGTCTTTGTTCAACATTAATAATTGGAGGACTTTGATATTGTTGTCCTGCTGCCAATATGTTGATTGATACTACACCTTCATTCAATATTAGTGCATTCAATGATGCATTGATACCATTACCACCTTGTGCTGTAATATTAGGTGCAGAGAGGTAACCAGATCCTTGGTTAGTAACAGTAACAGAGTCTATTGATGCATCTAACAATGTTTCTGTTGTTGCTACATCTGTAAATGTCATTGTCGCAGGTTTTAGAACTGCGTCGTCTGCTCCATCGGATCCACCTAGGTCAGCACCAGAGATTGTAATTTCGTCAGCGATATTATATGATGTGCCACCATCTGTTACTGTTACAGACTCAATAGTTCCGTTACCATCAGTTACCACAGTGAATACTGCACCAGTAGCACTAGTTCCTGCTATTGATTTTTGTTGGACACCTGTGTATGTCTGAGATGATCCGTAGTTTGTTGAAGATTGAGTCTTAACTGAGACAGTTGAGATTATACCGTAGTATGGGTCATCAAACAATATTTGAGGAGCAGCTCTATAGTTTGTTCCTGCACCTGTAACATTAACCTCTGATACTTTACCCGCACCAGATACTGCTGCAGCGACTGTTGCCTGTGATCCACTTATATTCTCAATAGTTGCTACAGAGTTTCCACCTGTGTAAACTAAAGAACGAATATTAAATGACTGTGTGCCAGTTCCAGAATTGGTTATGGTGATTGCCGTACCCACCTCTGCTAACTGTGGTGTAAGTGCTAACTTCACACGTCCTGCATCACCTATGTTGATTACATAGTAAGTTTCTCCAACAACCATATTACTGATTGGGTTAGTCTCAGCTGAGACATATTTGACTGGATCTCCTGTTTTTGCATCATGGACTGCAAACTCAAACTGATCATCATATCCTACTGCGTCAATTTGTGATGGGTTTATATTGTATGTCTTACCCGCATTAAACATGATATATCCTTTCTGACCCGCACCTGTTCTAGTGTTCTGTAATGGTTGTAATCTTAATATTGATGTAATTGGGTTCCAGTTAATAACTTTACCTCTAGCAGTGTTATTATCTTGGATTGCCTTACCAATGATGATTTCGTCTGGTAAGAAGTTACCTAATACGTTTCCTAGAGTCAAATCTACAAAATCAGGCATTGTAACAACACAAGTGGGCAATGCTGCAGGATTATATCCAGATCCATTGTTTGTTATTGATACATTAGATAATCCACCAGAAATAGTCGCTATGGCAGTAGCACCTGATCCAGATCTAGTAGAACCGCTTAATTTAGGTAATGATTGGTAGTTTCTTCCACTATCACCAATTGTTATGGTTGCAATACCTCCAGTTGGGTATACTGAGTTTGTAGAGTAAGTTAATCCGACACTATAACCAGTTTCGGGTGCTGCAGCAAGTTTATAGGTAAATGAAGTGTCAGTTTTCGATATAACTGTATGTGTTCCTAATATTGGGTCATTAATGATTGTAAAATACCTACTATTGGTTACATCACTCTTAATTGTGATTGCGTTGCCCATATAAGCGTGGTTTTGACAAACATAGTGTAATGTGTCAGGAGAAGTGACTGAAGGTGTAATAGAAACGCTTCTAGTAGTCGCACTTGCAAAATTAGAATTATAATCATCCCAAGAAACCACATCTCCGTTAATTCTGTAAACAACTCCTACCTCATACCTAAGAACACCACCATATGCGTCCTCACTCTCAGAGAAGTAGATAGCATGTGTAGCATTTGATACATTACTTTGATCAAATGTATAAGTCAATCCACGAGACATTGTGATTGATGGAGATTGCTCAAGAGAACCATACTTATCACCTGTCATCCAATATCCGTTACCAGATCCTTGACCGAATAGAGGATGATCTGTTGTTTTAGGTTGAACTGAAACTGTAAATGCGTTTGGTGCAGTAATTTGATGTTTTACATCGTGATAGTAGAAAATGCCAGGTAATTCTGTTATTTTTGTTGTAATTGAATTTTGTTCGTTAGTTATAGGGTCTCTAGACTCTTCAATAATGTTTTTGTAAGTAAAGATATCTGTATTTGCAGGATCAAGTGTAAATGACAATACTTTACCAGTATTACTTGCATCAGATGTGTCAAACACATATGAGTGACCATCTATTACTGATAAATTTGGTTCTTTGACGAAAACGTCTGCAGGATTGCCACCATTACCTGTTGTAACATTTGCTGAAGTGGTAGAAGCAAAGTTTCTCTTGACAATAAACCTATTGAGTGAGTCTATCCTATCTACGATGTAATTTGCCTTATTATAAGACACAGGTGAGACACCTGAGATATTGACTAGAGATCCTACACCTAGTTGATGAGCATTATTTGTCTTACACTCTACCTCTCTTACAACTTGTGTCAATGTGATGAGGAATCCTGCACCACTTGGGTTGTTTCCTACGTTAAGATTGTCAACACTAATCTGATCTCCAACATCATACCCATATCCAAAGTCTGTAATTGTAATTGCTTGGACAGCACCACTACCAATAACTATGGTTGCTTTAGCATCCTTACCATCTCCTGTTGATGATACTAATGGAACGTTTGAGTAAGTTCCGTCTAGGTAATTAGATCCTCCTGAGTTTGTAGTCCACCCATTTTGATATAAGTTACCATCTGTACGTATTCTTACAAACTCCCATTGCATTGCTCCGTCAGATGCTACTCCTGATGTATGTGTAGGTGCATTCGTTCCAGATGTTCCTGCGGGATGAACTGCTCTATACACTCTATTTGCAACATGTACTAAATCTCCAGTAGTATATGAAGAAGTGGTTGCGTATGGGTCTAACAACTTCATACTTACTAGATTAAAGTATTTGAAGTGATAGTTACCATTGATAACTTTACTTGTTAAAGATCTAGTATTGGAATTATCAGTTGCGGATATATTAATAATATCTCCCGCTTGTAGTAAATGTGCCTCAGCAGTAGTGACAGCTCCGTAGTATAAGTCTAAACCTTCTACAGATACTGAAGCGTACACACTAGCAAGACTACTTACAGTTGTTCCTTCTACTTGTGCTACGACAGCACTAACACCTTCTCCGCCAGTTCCTGTATTGTCAAACTGCAATCGGTCATTTACCTTATATCCTTTACCGCCACCCTCTACAAGGTATTGATCAATATTTGCGGATGAAAACTTATTTGTGGATGAAACAACTAGAGAATCCGCAGAACCACCTCTAATAAACGGATAGTAACTGAAGTATCCAATACCATCCTCAATATATGTCAACGTCTCACCAGTCTCCATGACAATAAGAGTTGTACTATCTTCTAATGCAAGGAAGAAGTCAATCTTGTTGTCTAATACTTTTCTTCTTGCAACAATATTGTCCACACCGATAAATGGTGCTCTGTAACGTATTGCATCTTCTGTAAAGTTTTTCTGCAATCCATTACCATCCCAGTTCACTTGATCCGCTTCACCATAAAACTCTGATCCAATAAAGTATGGGAATGCGGGATTACCAGTTGTACCTGTAATAGTTGTAAAATACGCATAGACTCCATTTGGATATTCTGGAGTAACGCAGAATCTACCATTATAACGGTCTAAGTCACCTAGACCTTCCACATATTCATAATCCTCAAGATAAGTGCCTAGAGGGTCACTGAGACCGCTTAGAAGAGCATCTCTGGTAGTCTTTACTCTGTAACTACTTCTAATACGTTTGTACTCATTAAATGGTGCACTATTCTCAGGATCTACAAATCCGTAAGGTCCGTATATCGGATGTCCGTCATACGCCCAACCAATAATAGGTGAGTGCACTGTAGGAGGTAATTCCTGTAAAGTTCCGTTATTATCTAAACCAATACTATCTTTAAGTAAGAATCTTAGTTGCTTAGGATTATATAAGTATCCATACTCTCCTCCGTAGATCAAGAAGTTCTCTCCTTGGAAACACGCACCACCAAAAACGTCTGTAGTCTTAGGTGATACAAATGTACTACTACCTAGTTCTAATCCTGTTGCTGCTTCGTTTACGGATAGTTCCGTCAATCTAGTTTGGAATCGTGCACCTGAGCCAGGATATACGATGTCAACTCTTGTAGCACCCGCAGTATACCCAATACCTTTACTTGATACAGTAATACCTGTAACGATGTTTGTGGTTAGGTCAACAGTAGCAAACGCAGTTGCACCTACACCGTCACCAGTAATGATAACGTCTGGAGGACCGAAGTATGCACTACCACCGAATGTTACGATTATACTCTCTATCTTTCCATTCAGTATTGATGGATACGCAACAGCTCCGCTTCCACTTATTAGATTGATGGTTGGTTCGTATGTATACTGCGATCCTGCGTTTGTTATGTTAATAGTTTCTACAGGACCTCGACAAACTGCTACTGCAGTAGCACCAACTCCGCCTCCTCCTGATATTGTTATGGTAGGAATACTTGTATATCCCGCACCACCGTTTACAATAGTAATACCTGTTACGGTACCATCCGTAATTTGTGCGGTAGCATACGCCTGATTTCCGCTTATCGCTCCTCCACCTACAATAGAAACGATTGGTTGCGTCTTATATCCCGCACCTCCACTCGTAACGTTGATTGCAGTTACGGAACCTGTAATGATAACCGCAGCTTCTGCACTCTGTCCTTCATACTCCCAATCAATCAATCCTACAGTTTGTATTCCTGCAGTGTGTAATGGATACAGTGTTGCGGAAGATTTAGCAGGATTAAGTGCTTTATACCTTCTTCCCTGATATGTTACTCTAGTTCCAGACGCATATGTTGTGCTAAGTTTATATTCTGCCTCAAACTCTACAGTAGGAGGGTTTGTAATATCATATCCGCTTCCACCGTCAATTCTTTCAATATTCTTTAATCCACCATACTTTTTCTTAGTTTCAGACTTAAATGAGAATAATGGGACACCATTAGTACCAATACCAACTTGACCAACAGGAGTTGGTGTTTTTGATGATTTAATACTTGGTTTTAGAGGAATACGTTTCAAATACCTCTGATTGCCAGGATCTAGGTCTGTAGGAGCAAAAGGTCCTACTTTATGTGTTGGTACACCTGTACTAGCGACTATTGCATGAGTATCAGACTGATATGTGTTCTGCACATCACCAGTAGTATCTTTTATAGCAATATTGATAGAATTATCATCACTAGTACCAAATGCAAATTCTCTGGCAATAAAGAACTCAAATCCACTAATACCTTGTGCAGGAGATGATGAGAATACAAACTCAAACGTAAACTCATCAACAACACCTACAACAGTGTGATTATTGTTGTAAATGTCTTCTGGAGCATTTAATATTCTAACAGTGTCATTTCTGACCAATCTATGCTTCTCTTTAGTGATTATGGTACATCTAACTGATCCATCGCTTGCGGGTGCTTCTAGCGTCGCTGAGACGCCTCTGAGAGCACGTCGTACGTTGTATATAAAACTATCCCATATAGGATCTATGCTATCAAAACCTGGTGCAGCAGGAGTAGTGACTTTTGAGTCTGGTAAGTAGTATCTTCCACCATTATTGAGTATTACACCTCTAGTGCCACCAAATATCTTTAATTGTATCTCAGAACCGTCTACATTGGAATTACCGTAGATTCTAAACGCAGCAATGACGTCTTGACCCGCATCATGTGCTACATTGCTTGAATTCTCTCTTGCACGGTTGCAACCAAGGAATTGTGTAACTGTTTTATCGGTATAACTGATTATTTCGTCTTCTATCCTAAATTTACCGTTTGTTTCAGGCCATCCTAGTGTAGAGTCAACTGTAACAACAGTATCGGTCAAATTAGCACCTAAATCTTGTGCTAGAGTTGTTTTATAAGGAGTTGCAAAGGTTCCGAGTGAATTATTGGTGTCTACGTCAATTTCGTAGATTGTTCCGTTCTCTGTAAAGACTTCTACGACTCCTTTGACGTAAATTCTCGCAGATCCGATATTTGAGTCGTTTGGATCCGCATCTTGGTACAATACTTCGCCTACAAGTTCTATTGGGTTGCCTTTTATAGGAACTGCACGGATAATTTCTCTAGAAGTGTAAAATGCATCACTAGGTTTAAATATTCGCTCTCTAGGATACGATACTTCCGACTCTACGCCAAAAAGTGACCTTAACACAAACTGGAACGACCTACTTGTGCCTTTTGACGAGTAGAAGTCCTTAATACGTTTAATTACGGTGCTTTCTGTAACACCATCTGCAAAATTCTTCGGAAATGTGTTTAGGAACTGTTCTTTGAACTTCCCAAGCATGTAAAGTGGGAAAATATTGTTCAAGTTAACAACTTCAGCACCTAGAGCGTGACTTGCAGCGACTGTAGACTCAAATTTATAGTCTTCTCGCAATCCAACTGCTTTTACAGCGTTAAATCCACGTGCACAGTCTTGAAACAACGTAGATCCTTTGCTCTGGTAGTAAATTATCTCATCATCTATTAATAATAGTCCTTCTGCAGGAAAATCACGAGTAGATTCAACGTCAACCGATGTAGAAGACGTTGTAAGTGTAGAAATTAGAGTTGTAGTGGTAACTAATTCGCCATAATTGTCAATATTGTAATAATCCGACCAGTTCTGTATTATATCGAAGCAATATCCCTTTAATTCTTGTGATTTATAATATTCTTTGACAAAATCTATAAACGTAGGAAACTCTTCCCGTATAAACTGCGGAAATTGCCCTGATATGCTTGTCGATATTTTTGATCTGGATTCTGGACTGACCTCAGACGGTACAGGTGGTTGTGTGACCGTTGTTGTGGGTGTTGTCCACGATCCAACTCTCCATGAACTATTTGTCATATTGGATTAATAGCTAGATTCTGGAATTACTCCTGTTCCAGAAAGATTTGAACCACTACTGATAGTATCTTCTATTACAGTAATTACTGAGTTATCTATACCCATAGTAATATAAGTTTCTCGGAGAGAAACCAAGTCATTTGACTTAGGTGTAGCTTTTATCTGCAATGTATCATTTGCTACACTAGTAGATTGTATTATCAAGTCATTAATTACAATCTCTCCCATATCATAATCCACAGATCCCCATAATCCATCAATATACTCAAACTCACCAGTTCCTTTGACGTAGTATAGTCTTAATGTGCCTGTACCATCGTCATTTAAGAAGTAAGTATTAACATCATCACCTACAATCTTAAATCCGCTTGATAATACAGCGGGATCTGTAGATGTTTGCTTGTTAATTCTGTTACCATAGCAAATTTTGTAGTTAACACGAGTGTTTAGATCAACTGTAACGTTCTTTCTCATTGTTACACGAGTAATATTAGACGTAATTGATCTTTCTGCAGCGTCAATGATGTTTTGAACCTTAGAATATTTGAATTTACCACCAAATTTGTTAAATTCACCACTTGCATTAAGTGCAGTTAGGGTAGTAATCACTAAATTCTTAATTTCAGCGGGTTCTCTACGTGTATTATTGGGGTTATAGTACACAAAACTCACTAAATCTATAAAAAGAATGGACGGATCAATGATTGTTGGTTGAATTGCAGCAACAGAAAACTCTCTGAGTTTCTTTAGAACAGAATTTTTCTCAGAAAGTGATAATTTATCTGCATTTTTAGGTTTGATTGCTAAAAATACCTTACCAAATTCGGGAGGTTCCGCTTCTTCTCCACCATAACATGCAATAGATGCGACGTTTGGATAGATTTGTGGTATGATTGCCTCGTAATCCCGCGTAGAAACTGCTCTACCAAACGCAGAATAGAATTTTGGTGCACTAAATTTGATAGATTCCGTAGATTCTGGTTCTGCACCTCCGTCTGGGAACTGAACTGCAGAGATAGAAATGCCAGAAGTTATCGCATTGTTCAAATTATCACGATAAGTTCCGATATTTTCAAAAACTTTTAGACCATTTGCTCCTCTTCCTGCAGAAGTTGTATATTTTACAGTTACAACATCTCCATTTTCTAGAGATTTACCTATCACACCGTCTCCAAATAAGATTTCTGGTATCTGATACTCACTCTCTTCTAAGAAAAATACCTTAGATGTAGAATCTATTTTAGTAATATCGGTTGCTTGTAAATATTTTTCTGTAATTGTACCAGAAGTTACCTCTACAATCATGCTTGTAGTGTCAACTCTCTCGTTAGTAAGTATAAATCTCTGTCTTTGTGTAGTATCTTTTACAAAAGTATCGGTTAAGAACAATCCCTCAAACAAAACTGTATTGTTAAATGACGCAATACCTGTCAAACTATCTACAGATTGCGAAATATCAGTCGGAACTGAGAATACAAAGTTGTTATTATCTAATCCTGTAAAGTTTAGAACCAGTCCTGCAGCGATTGTGACTGATTTAGGGTAAGGGAATGCTGTTTGTACAGCAATGTCAACTATGGTACGTGCTGATTTTGCAGAACTAGGTGTGTAACCAATCATTCTTGCAAGTTTTACAACGTTTTCTCTTAAAACTGCTGTTTCTAGGAACCCCTCATTGACTGCAAGGTTAGCATTTACACTTGTGTAATATGTGTTGTATGCTAATGTATCAATTAATACAGTAAGAGACGATCCCTCGAAGTCATAATCACTAAATTGCGACTGTGCCTTCAAATATTCTTTTATTTGTGCCTTGATCTGGTTGAACTCAAGGGCATTGACTTGATTAAATGCCATTATGGTTTAAATACTACACTAACATCATCAAATTTCGGTTTTAGACCAATTATCAGATAATTAATAGAACAATTTAATGCATTTCGATCTTCTTCAAAGTCTACAGAGACAGTAACACCTGTTACTCTTGGTTCATGTATCTCTATTGCCTCTTCAATCCTATTTTTGACCTCTAATTCTAATCCAGAAGTAGAATTCTCAAATAATAGACCAATGATATTGCCACCGAAGAACGGATCAAAAGGTTTTTCGTAAAAATTATATAAAACTATATTTTTTACTGATTCTTTGATAGCAGCTTCGTTTTTTAGAGACAAGATATCATTAGTCACTGCATTCTTCTCGAACGTTAGTGAAAAATCTCTAAAAGATTTTGATATCAAGGACATTGCGAACGTACTATACCTTCATCAATGTATTTATACTCGTTTTTCGTAATATTTTTTAAGGTATGCATCTGACCTTGGATCAGTAATCAAATATCTACAATACTCATTACCATTATCATAGAAGTCATCTGACATATCTACAGGTACGTTTGCATTCCTTCCACCATCTACGATTCTATTTGCCTTGCCCACGATACCTCTTCTTTGCTCTGTTTCTAGAGGTTGCACCATACCTTGTATGCTTTCCTCTACCTTGTGATGTCTTTTTGGGTTTTGTGTCTACCCCCACTTTACCCATGCTGTATGTTGTTGCCATAATTTTATCCTGCAAATACGTTTGGTGATCCAGCTGCAACCGATGTGCAACCGCTTATTCCATCTCCTACTCTACCACATCCTTTGCCATTTACAAAGACTGTGGAACTACCACTTGCTATTGCAGCAGAGTGTGGAGGACATGGACTGCCAGGTTTTAAGTGTATTGTATTCTTATCACCCTGACGTGAGATAGGAATACCATTAGCGAAGACGTTACCACTACCCTGTGCTCTAGACATCCCAGAACAATGCGGTGTATCTGCGTCTCCAATTCTTGTGACTGCGGGCATATTAATCGTAGTAATTTGACACGAAGGCACGTATACCTTCCCACTCATTATATATCTTCAATTCTAAAGGAAATGATACAACCCCAGTGTCAGCAGTGACTGTAATCGTAAATATCTCAGTTGCAAATACAGTAGCGTCTTGATTTAAGTTATACATCACCTTGTCAGGGGGCATGTTAACTACCCTCTGCACTGTGATTGGTGTCTGTGTCTTATCCGACTGCCCCTGATCAACATATGTAAACTCATCTATAAAAGGATCGTCTAACGTACCAGTAATTGACACGGAACTCGTTCCTGCAGTAATGACAAGGTTTGGTTGTGCCCCTGCTACAGATGCAGTGACATTGGTTATCGTATCGCTGCCATCGTCACTCGATGCAGTTACAGTCTGATTCATCGTAAAGTTAGGACGAGTGATATCAGGCAAAGGATCTGGGGTTAGGACTATCACTTACTCTCTTTTGATACAAGTTCATGCAAGTATTCCGACCACTTGCTCATGGCGATATGGTCATTGACACTATGAGGTGGTTCTGGTATCTTTGGTTCAAACCTAATTAGATGATCAAACTCATCGGGAAGGTCACCACATCTATCGACTTCGATGAGTTCTCCATCTCGTTTAACCACGAACTTCCCTTGCAAGTCGTCCATCGAATCTAACATAATACTTTTTAATTATTTAGAGACCTACGCGG
>Ga0163110_10000677_pt1 | contig 16455 bp, 21 predicted proteins | sample CRUFie1St17metaG_FD_108703 | JGI IMG/M metagenome (GOLD analysis project Ga0163110, IMG submission 108703) | Marine microbial communities from the Costa Rica Dome - CRUD Field 142mm St17 metaG | ecosystem: Environmental > Aquatic > Marine > Oceanic > Photic zone | place: Costa Rica: the Eastern...
AGATAAATCTTGTGACATTAGTGGTTTAAAGCCATTAACAAATGTTAAATTGCATCATGAATGGGTTAATAAACAAGAGGTCGCTAAAATTTTTCAACAATCAAAAGCTGTCTTTCATTCTCCAATTGTAAATGAACCATTTTGTAGAATGATCGCGGAATCGATTTTATGTGGGGTAGAGGAAATAATTGGTTCTCCAAAAAAAATTGGCTCTTATCTTGAATTTCAAAAAGTTGGATATAACGAATTTAGTAATAGTTGCAGAGATGCAGCAGATATATTTTGGGAAAAAGTAAACTTATGAAATTTTTATGCGGAACATATTTTAAGCATCAATGTAGCACTAGAGTTAGCAACTATGTTGATGAAAGAACTCCTGTCTTTGATTTTCAAGAAGATCAAGATGGATACAAAGATTTTGTTTATTGTAAGCCAGAGTTTCTTCAATTGTTAAAAGACTCTAAGCTAATGAAAGATGGGCCTTTTACTTTAGTGACTCATAATTCTGATATAAATTTTACGGAAGAATATGTAAATGCAGTTGTTGAGTTTTTCCCTAAAATGAAACACTGGTATACTCAAAATCTTTTGTGTGAACATCCAAAGGTTTCACCTATACCCATAGGGATAGCCAATCCAAAATGGTCTCATGGTAACCAAGATAGATTTAAAAAAATCATGGATGAGAATAATAAAAAAGATAGACTGTATTACGCTAACTTTAACATATCTACTAATCCATCAGCTAGAACAGAATGCTATAAACAATTAGGCATTGATCCCGCTACAGAATACCCTAATGCAGCTTCAATAAAAGATCACGATGATTTTGTTAACACAACTCAAGATAATTACTTAAGAGATATAGCTAAATCTTATTTTACTATCTCACCAGATGGTAATGGTAAAGATTGCCATAAGACTTGGGAAGCTTTATACATGAAAAGTATCCCTGTAGTCAAAAGGTGGCATGGAGCAGAACAATTTAAAAAGTTAGGAATACCAATCTTAATCGTAGATGATTGGTCGGATTTTAAAGAAATGGATCTTTGCGAAGATGTCTATGCTAGTATTTGGAAAGATTTTAAAGTTTCCTCTCTTAAGTTTAAACTATTTAAGTAATGAAAAGATTTAGATTTGACGATATCTGTGTAAATGCAGACATGTTGAAAGCCAACTCTATGGCTAAAATTTTAAGGAAACAATTTCCTAACTGTGAAATACTTTTTTGTATTTCTCCTTTAGTTCACGATATGAGCAATACTTTGGGAGTAACGTCAGAAAGAATTTTTCCTAAGATCTTAAATGCTCATAGTGATTTTAGAAAATACTATGAAGTAGATATTTGTGGATGTCCCGATATCATATCTGAAGTAAGCAGAGCGAGTCATGGTTTAGTTCATGTTGATCATAGACTTCTTACAAAAGAAGCTCAAGAATTAAGTATTCTCGTAAGCTGTAGTCTTTCTAAATCTAAAATTTTTGTCCCACCATTTAACAAATGGAACAAAGATACTGATGAAATTTGTAAAGAACACGGTATAGAACTAGTCAAATTTGAAGATGGTTGGTTGTGTATGGAATACAACGATTTTGATGTAAAGCATGATTTGTGGTATGTTCATAGTCGAGAGTTCACAGTAGAAAGTTTTAAAAAATGGATAAAAAATTAAAACTTTTCATAGATAAATACGAGGGTAATATTCTAGAAATAGGAGCGGGTCATGGAGACACCACGATAGAATTAACTAAGCTAGCTAAAGATAGGAAAGTTATTGTCGTCGATCCTTTTGAAGATGGATGGGACGAGATGCCTAAAAGTTACGGAGAACCATACCCATACAAAATTTTTGCTTCTAAGCTACAAGGGCATCTTAAAAACGGAACTGTTATTTTACATAAATGTTTATCAAACGATAAGCATCTAAAGAGTAAGCTAAAAGAAAACTTGCCTATTTCTTTTTGTTTTTTAGATGGATTACAATATGAGGAAAACGTATTAGAAGATCTTTTATTGTTAGAATCTCTAAATGTTAACATTATAGCTTTAGACGATTTTACTCGCGAAACAGAAACAAGTCAAGTTCCATCTGCTGTTACTAAATTTACAAGAAGAAAAACTTATAAAGTTGTAGGATCAATAAATCACCCTCACGGTCAAGGCAGAACTATTGGATTTTTGGAAAAAACTTAATGAAGGTATCTATCCACCAACCAAATTTTCTCCCTTGGTTACCCTTTTTTGATAAAATAGAAAAATCGGATATTTTTGTAATTTTGGGACATTGCCAGTTTGAAAAAAATAATTTTCAAAATAGGTTTATGATTGATGGAAAGTGGCAGACCTTGAGAGTGAAAAAGGGAAACAAGCCCATCAGAGAAAAACAGTATGTAGATTCAAAAGGGGATTGGGAAACTCTTAAAAGAAAATTGCCAAAACACAGAGTAGTATTAGAAAATATGGACTATTGCATATCAGATAATCTGTTGTTAACAAATACCAGAATAATTAAACATATTTGCAAAGAGTTAAAGATAAGGACAGAAATTGTTTCTGATTTTCCAACACAACTAAAAAGAAGCGAAAGATTATTGGAAATATGTAAAAAATATAACGCTACTCATTATTTATCTGGACCTAGCGGGATAAACTATTTAGATGTAAAAATATTTAAAAAATCAAATATTGACATATTATATCAAGATAATTCTAAATTGAGCAAAAAACCTATATTGCAATGTTTGACACCTTAATAGTAAGTTCGGATGAATACTTTAAAGGATTTTTTCCGATAGTAGCTAAAGCTTGGAGAAAATTCTTCCCTGAAGTAGAATTGTGTGCCGCTTTTGTTACTACAAGGTCAGAAAACGATGAGGAGTTGTGTAAACTAAGAGATATTTATGACAAAGTAGTTATTTTTCAACCAGTTGATGGCATACCAACTAAAAACGTAGCTAAAATGGCTAGGTTTTTGCTTGCATCATCTATGGAAAATAAAGTGTGTTCAATCGAGGATGTTGACACTATCCCTTTACAAAGAGAGTATTTTTCTAATAAAATTTCCTTAAGAGAACCAAATCAAATATTAGCTATAGGCAAAGAAGTCTATGCTGGAACTCCTCATCACTTAGGCTTTCCAGTAAGCACCGTAACTTCTGAGGGATATAACTTTAAAAGGGTTTTTAATCCCAGTGATTTAGAATATTTTGAACTTTTTAACTTTTGGAAAACCTTATCATGTAACGAGGGGAAAAAAATAACGGACGATAATTTTTCGGATGAAGGCTTAATAGTTAAGCTTGTAGAACACGCTAATGTTGATAATATTCAACACGTAGAAAGAGCAGTAGATATCAGAAAAGATTGGATAGATAGATCATGGTGGGGCATTGACGCAGAAAAATTAAAAAATGGTCAATATGTTACATGTAACTTTTTAAGACCATTTGAAAAACATGAAGAGCATTTTAAACTAATAATTGAATACATTGATGAATAATGTAGGGATACTAGGTTATGGTGAGGTGGGAAAAGCTGTATGCTCTTTGTATAAAGAGACTCCCAAAATAAAAGATTTAACAGATGAAGTAAATCTTAATAATTTAGATATTTTACATGTGTGTATTCCTTTTTCAGATACTTTTGAGGAAACAGTTATCCAAACCTTAAAAAACAATAAACCAAAATATTGTGTTATTCACTCCACCATAGCACCTCACACCACACAAAATATAAATAAAAAAACTGATAATATTTTTAAAGTTTGTCATTCACCAGTTAGAGGAATTCATCCTAACCTGCTGCAAGGATTACTTACCTTTGAATCTTATTTTGGTTGTGATTTTGATGTTGAACCACTAGAAAAACACTTACTATCTTTAGGTTTAAAAATAAAAAAAGTTTCTTCAGTTACTTCTGAAGCTGCAAAACTTTTAGATACTACATATTACGGTTTGTGTATAGCTTGGCACGGAGAAGTAAAAAAAATATGTGATAAGCTAGACATAAATTTTGAAGAGGTTTCTACAAACTACAACAAAAGTTACAATGAAGGATATAAAAAATTGGGGAAAGAAAATGTTGTTAGACCAGTTTTGTATGCTCCTCAAATAATAGGTGGTCATTGCGTTATTAACAATACAGAAATATTAAATAAGTATTTCGAATCTTTAGCATTTGATTTGATTTTATCATATAAATAATTTTAAATGAACAACATAGATAAAATTTTTATTATTCATTACACAAAGTTGGAAGCAAGGAAAGCTCATATGCTCCAACAAATGGATAAATGGTTTCCAGAAATTGAACATCAGTTTGTAGAAGATTTTGATCAAGAAGACCTATCTGATGAAATCATAAATAAAAACTTTGATTTAGAGATTTTTGAAAAAAAATTCGATAGGGAAATGCTTAAATCAGAGATGTCTTTATGCATGAAATATAAAAAAGTTATTAATTACATAGCTGAATCAGAAAGTGATGGTAATTTTTTTGTATTAGAGGATGATGTCATATTTAAAGAAGATCCACTATCTTATACAAAGCGAATGATTCTATTTTGTAACGCTAATAAAATAGATTTTGATTGTATATTTCTAGGAGAGGCTTGGATAAGAAAAGGCGATAACAGAGATATTTTTGCGAAAAAAGAGCATCCAGCAACAAATGGTTTATGCACAGTATTGTATAATAAAAAATCTGTTGAGAAATTGAATCATAATTTAAAAAATAGCAAGATTACACAACCTATGGATTGGGAGCTTAACGATAGGTTTAGAGATTTAGATTTTCAGGTATATTGGGGTAAAGCTATAACTGAACATGGTAGCGTATTAGCTTTAGAAAATGGTGAATATAAAGATTTAAAGTCTACTCTAAGAAAATCATATTAATATGGAAAAAATAAAATTAAAGTTTTCCTCTCCTTGGGATTCATCTAAAGAAAATAACTCTAGAGTTTTATATAATTGGGGGGACCTTCCTAATTGTTTTGAGTTAACCACTGGAAGTGATTATGATTACTTGATAGTTATAAATCATAGTCCAGAGATGTATTCGTCTCCTAGAGAAAAGAATATAGCTGTAACTATGGAGCCTACATGGAGTATCAATTCTTTAAAAGATTTAAACCAATATTGTTCTCATGTAATTACTTCTGATAAAAAAATACAAGGAGACGGGGTTCACCATACTTTTTCTTTTTTGTTTACTCATGATTCAAGAAACAATATCCATACTGATAATTTATTTGGCCAAACTGTTGATGAATATTTAGCAAATGATTCTTTTCACCAAGACATTGATTCTCCAGATTACAAGAAAAAAATGTCTTTTGTTATTGCTAATCATGGAGCTTTGGCGGGAAGAAACAATTCAGAATCATCTAATTATTATATAAGAGAAAATCTGCTTTTGAAAATTTTAAACTCAGATTTAAACGTAGATATTTATGGTAAAGGTTGGGCGATTAATGACTCTAGATATAAAGGTTCTCCAGCTTTAAAAGAGGAAGCTCTTAAAAATTACAAGTATTCTATATGTATCGAAAATAGCTGTGAAGACCTGTATATTTCAGAAAAGTTTTTTGATGTATTCTTAAATAATTGTATTCCTGTTTATTATGGGTGTCTTAATATTGAAAATGCATATAACAAAGATGCGTTTATTAATTTTAATCCGCAAGCAGATAATGCAATTGAACAATTAAAGGAGATAATTGATACCCCAATCTCTTGGAGATTAGATGCAATAAAAGAATGCAAAAAAGATTATTATACAAAATACAATCTTCTTAATTATTTAGAAAAACTCCTTAAAAATTTGTAACAGTGAAAAAAATTGTAAGTTTTTGTTTATGGGGTAATGATCCCCGATATACTGTTGGTGCTTTAAAAAATGCAGATCTAGCTAAAGAAATATATCCAGACTGGATTTGTCGTTATTACATTGGGAAATCAACCCCAAATCAGATTATAACAGAACTCTGCGACAAAGATAATACAGAGCTTTTTATAATGAATGAAAGCGGTGATTGGAGAGGGATGTTTTGGAGGTTTTTACCTGCATCTGACAGTGACGTTTCGGTAATGATATCTAGAGATACAGATAGTCGCTTATCACAAAGAGAGAAAGAGGCTGTTGATCAATGGCTTGACAGCGATAGAGGATTTCATATAATGAGAGATCACCCAGCACATGGCACCGAAATACTTGGAGGTATGTGGGGAGCCAAGATAGGCTCAATACCAGAGATGAAACCGCTTATAGCAGATTATTCAAAAGGAGACTTTTGGCAAGTTGATCAGAACTTTTTGAAAGAAAAGATATATCCAATAGTCAAAACAAATTCATTTGTTCATGATGAGTTTTTTGAACCTAATGGTAATTCATTTCCTAGAAAAAGAAAAGAAGGTATTGATAGTAATGGTAACCCTATAGATTTTATAGGAGAACCTGTTGACCAAAATGACAAAAGGATATGGTAAGAAAAAAAGCAATCGTAACAGGAGGAGCGGGTTTTATTGGCTCACATATTGTAGATTATCTACTTTCCATAGGGTGGTATGTAAAAGTAATAGATAATGAATCTGCCGAGTCTCATGATAACTTTTACTGGAACAAAGAAGCAGAAAACCATCAAGAAAATATTTGCGATTATGAATCAATAAGACCGCTTTTTGATGGAGTAGATGTAGTTTTTCATTTAGCCGCAGAATCTAGAATTCAACCTACTTTAGACAACCCTATATTGGCTGCTGAAGTTAATACAGTAGGCACATGCACAATATTGCAATGTGCAAAGGAGGCAGGAGTCAAAAGAGTTATTTATAGTTCTACTTCAGCTTCTTACGGTTTACTTAATGAGATACCAAATGCAGAGTGGATGTTAAATGACTGCCTGAATCCTTATTCAGTAAGCAAAGTAGCTGGAGAAGAATTTTGCAAAATGTATGCAAATCTTTTTGGTTTAGAAACTGTAGTTCTAAGATATTTTAATGTATACGGAGAACGTCAACCATTAAAAGGTCAATATGCCCCAGTTATTGGTTTATTTTTAAAACAAAAAAAAGAAGGGAAAGACATGACAATAGTGGGTGATGGTTTACAGCGTAGGGATTTTACTTATGTTAAAGATGTTGTTAATGCTAATTTCCTAGCATCACAAAGCGATCATGTTTCTGGAGAAATTATGAATATAGGAACGGGTTTAAATTATAGTATTTTATCTATAGCTAAGGAAATTGGAGGAGATTATACATTTATTGAAGAGAGAAAAGGTGAGCTTAGAGAAAGCTTGGCCGACAACTATAAAGCTAAGAAACTTTTACAATGGGAACCGAAGACAAATTTAAAAGAGTGGATAAGAACACAATGAAGAAAATATTAATAACTGGCTCAACAGGATTTTTAGGCAAACATCTAGTAAAAAGATTGGAGAATGATTATGAGTTGTTAACACCTAGCAGTGACGAACTTAACATCCAAGATATAGTAGCTTTACATAATTACATTTATGAAAAATCTCCAAACATTATTATTCATCTAGCCGCAGTTTGTGGTGGTATTGGAGCTAATCAAAAGGCACCAGCAGATTTTTTTATTCAAAATTCTATGATGAGCGTGAACATTTTGTCTATGTCGAGTTATCATAAAATAGACAAATTAATTACTCTAGGCAGCGTTTGTTCTTACCCTAAGTTTACAGAGATTCCATTTAAAGAAGAAAATATTTGGGATGGCTATCCTGAAGAGACAAATGCTCCGTATGGAATTGCGAAAAAAAACTTACTAGTTGGGTGTAGAGCTTATAATGAACAATATGGAGATAATTTTCTTCATCTAATTCCTGTAAATATGTATGGAGAACATGACAACTTTAATCCTGATTCTTCTCATGTTATACCTGCTCTTTTTGAAAAATTTAAAAATGCAAAAGAAAAGGAAGAACCTTTTGTAGAGGTTTGGGGTGATGGTTCAGCTTCTAGGGAATTCCTGTATGCTGGAGATTGTGCTGATGCTATTGCTTTAGCTTTAGAAAACTACAATGATCCCGATCCAATTAATATTGGAACTGGAGTAGAAATTACAATTAAAGATTTAGTCTGTAAAATTAGCAAACTATTTGACTACAAAGGAGAAATAAAATACGATACCAGCAAGCCAAATGGTCAACCACGTAGATGTTTAGATGTAACCAAAGCGAAAGAAAAACTTGGATTTGAAGCTAAGACCACTCTCGACGAGGGGTTAGAAAAAACATATAACTGGTATATTCAATAGTATGAAAAAAATTATTGTCACAGGAGTTACGGGTCAAGATGGTAGTCTGATGGTTGATTATCTTCTGAAAAATACTGAACACACAATTATTGGAGGAGTAAGAAGATTAAGTGTCAAAAACCATAAAAATATACAACATTTAAAAGACAACCCGAGGTTTTTTCTCATTGATTTAGATGTATCTGATCCACAAAATACAGAAAAAGTTATATTAGAACATAAGCCAGACTATTTTATCAATTTTGCAGCAAATTCTTTTGTTGGTAGCAGTTGGGATATGCCTTTTAATCATATGCAAACTAATTGTATGGCCGTTTTACATCAATTAGAGGCTATTCGTCGTCATGCTCCACATTGCCGATATTACAATGCAGGAAGCTCTGAAGAGTTTGGGGACGTTATTACGTCTCCACAGTCTGAGGAACACCCATTGCGCCCTAGAAGCCCGTATGGAGCCTCTAAGTGTGCTGCTAGGCATTTAGTTAAGGTATACAGAGATTCTTATGATATTTATGCGGTTCAAGGTTGGTTATTCAACCATGAGGGAGTGCGAAGAGGAGAAGAATTTGTGACAAGGAAAATAACAAAAAATGTCGCAAGAATTCTCAAAGAGTTCGAAACTGGACAAGTTGTTAAACCATTACAGTTAGGAAACGTGGATTCACGTAGAGATTGGAGTGATGCGGAAGATTTCATTAAAGGTGTTTGGTTGATGCTAAATCAAGAAAGAGGTAACGAAAAAGATTATGTTTTATCTTCTAATGAAACTCATACAATTAGAGAGTTTGTAACAGAGGCATTTAATTTTGTTGGTTTTCACAGATCTGTGTCTGAGTGGAGAGGAGAGGGTTCTAATGAAAAATATTTTCACGGTAAAGATTGCTTCGTAGAAGTAAATAAAAATTTTTATCGCCCTGCGGAAGTTGAGTTACTATTGGGAGATTCTACTAAAGCTCGCGAGGAGTTGGGGTGGGAGCCTAAAACGAACTTCATTCAATTAGTCAAAAAAATGGTTGACTATGATGTTGCATCTGATAGCATCTTTCCATAGTGTCAAAAGCTAAGGGGCCTAATAAAAGAGATATTATCTTTCGTCTGGTAGATGTTCCAGATAAAGGCAGAAGACCATTTTTTGCTAGAGAAATGAAAATGCTCAATGATCTTTGTGATCGTTATTCACAAGATTTTATGGCAATCGTATCTTTTGAAAAAAAGTTTGATTCTTTAGCTTATCTAGTAAGCGATAAGCTCAAAGATACTATGGACACAAAATTCAGAGCGTTCAACTTTAAGGTAGACTTGTCTAAATACGAACGCTATAATTTGGGCCATAAATCAGGGCAAGATAGAGACATTGCTCGAACAACTAAAACGATAAAAGATTTTTTAAATGAGTGATCAAACACGTAAACCTGAAGAGATTCTTGGCTCTTACTTAAAAGAAAGTAAGAAGGATCATTATAATTTTGAAGATACTGTAGATTACAAAGTCAGTAGTGGCTCTTTGCAGTTTGATGCTTGCATGGGAGGAGGTTTTTCTCCTGGATTACATCGGTTTACAGGAATCAATGAAGGAGGTAAAACTTCTGAGGCTCTTGAAGTTATGAAAAACTTTTTAGCTACGATACCTAAGTCCCGAGGTTTTTATATTAAGGCAGAGGGTAGGTTGGCACCAGAAATGAGAGAAAGATCTGGTGTTAAATTTGCTTTTGACGAAAAAGAGTGGGTTGATGGAACGTGTTTCGTTTTTGAAACAAATATTTATGAAGCGGCTATGGGTCTGGTAAAAGAGTTCATTACCAGTAATGAAGAAGGATATAAGTATTGTTTTATTATAGACTCTGTAGATGGTTTGATTACAAGAAACGACTCTATAAAAAGTTTTGAAGATGCGACAAAAGTTGCAGGTGGTGCAGTTGTTGCCTCTGATTTTTGTAAGAAAACTAGCATAGCACTTGGAAAGCGTGGTCACATGGCTATTTTTATTAGCCAAGTTCGTGCCGATATAAAAATAGACCCATACTCAAAAGCCCCTGTGAGGCAAACTACTGCTACAGGAGGAAATGCTTTGCTTCATTTCGCTAATAGCATTATTGAGTTTGAGCCTAGATTTAGAGGAGACTTGATTACACAAGATCCATCTAAAAAACAAATAGATGAAAAGAAGAACCCAATAGTTGGTCATAATGCAAAGGTGACTATTAAAAAATCACCTAATGAAAAAACCAACAGCACTATTTCTTATCCAATCCGTTATGGAAGAACAGGTGGTAATTCTATTTGGAAAGAAAAAGAAATAGTTAGCATGTTATATGGCTGGGACTTTGTAAAACAAAAGGGTGCTTGGCTCTATAGGACAGAAGACTTCGAAGAACTTCTATCAGATAACGATTTAGATTTCCCAGATAAAATACATGGTGAGGCTAAATTATTTGCCCATATCGAATCTGACAGTAAACTTTCAAACTTCTTGTTTGAATACTTTAAAAATCAGATTTCGGGATGAAGTTTTATGATGCATATGGTAAGTATCGAACTCTTGCCAACGCAAAAAAATATTTAATAAACTGGGATACACCTAGTCGTAGCAAATTTCAAACCTCCGTCAAAAAATTTCTAAGAACTTATTGGGAGCATGATATTGTTTTTGAAGAATTTAGAGTAGTAGGGACAAGATTGACTCTAGATTTTTACAACGCTAATAAAAAAGTAGCAGTAGAGGTTCAAGGTGCTCAACATACTAAGTTTGTTAAACACTTTCATAAAAATAGATTCAAATACGCTGATCAACTAAAAAGAGATCAGAAAAAACTTGAGTTCTGTCTGGCAAACGATATAAAGCTGGCAGAAGTTTATCCTCAAGATGAGATAAAAGCCTCACTTTTTAAAAATCAAGATATCCACTTATGAACTTAGACGAAGAAGATGAATTTTGCATACCATCGGAATTAGTAGAGAAAATATATGACCTATCAGGTGGTGTTGATAAATATAAAGGTGTTATTATGGCTGTATCCTCTGAAAACGGTAAACCTTTAATATATTGTAAGTTTGATTGTGGCATGACAGAATTTGCCTTAATGAAGGCACTTGAAAATCATTTATCTTCACCTCCACCAGAAATGACACAGGATGATCTATAATTTTGAATTAGAGAAACAATTATTAGCGGCCCTTATTAAAGAGCCTGACTCCTTATCAGAGATTTCTAATTTTATAGGTAACTCTGATTTTTATTCTGAGCAAAGCGCACTTCATTCGACAATCTTCAGGATTATCAAACAAGCTATAGACTCTGGTGATGAGGTTGATGAAGTTATTATCGCTCAGAGAGTAAATGAAGTTGGTCTTTCATTTGAGGATAATCTCAACCCTGCTGACTATATTAAGTCATTAGCACTCAGAAAAGTTCCTAAAGGTAACGCTATTAAGACAGCTAAGGAACTAAAAAAATATTCTATTAGGAGAGAGATATTAGAGTCTTCACAGAAGATAGCCAAAAAGATGAAGGCTATGCCCCCAGAAGCGTCTTACAGGTCTATAATTGAGGCTGCCGACAATGTTTACAACTCTAGGATAAATCTTTACGAGTTAGGTAACGATGTGCCTGAGAATATCTATGAAGATATGGAGGCAATAGTCGAAGACAGAGGCAATAATCCACTAACTGAATTTGGAATGATGGGGCCTCATCCAAAAGTCAATCAGATATACGGCTCCCTCCTAAGACCTGGAAACATAACAGTTGTAGTGGCGAGATCTGGAGTGGGTAAAACCCAATTTTGTATGGATTATTCTACTAAAGTTAGCTTGCAATATGATGTGCCCGTTCTCCATTTTGATAATGGCGAGATGAGCAAGGAGGAGCTTGTGATGCGTCAGTGTGCGGCTTTATCTGGGGTAGCCATGCATCTTCTAGAAAGCGGTAAGTGGCGACAAGCAGGGGAAGAGGTTGTGGATAAGGTCAGATCTGTTTGGCCAAAGATTAAAAATCTTAAGTTCTTTTATTATAACGTGGGTGGTATGGATGTGGACACAATGGTCAACACACTTAAAAGATTTTATTATTCTAAGGTGGGTCGTGGTAATCCTATGGTATTTTCTTTTGATTATATTAAGACAACCTCTGAAAACGTAGCTAATAAGTCTGAGTGGCAAGTAGTAGGCGAAATGGTTGATAAGTTTAAAAAGTGTGTGCAGAAAGAAATCTTACATGATGGCAATCCAGTCATACCCATGATCACCTCTGTTCAATCAAATAGATACGGCATTACGAACAACAGGAACTCACAAAACATTGTTGATGATGAGTCTATTGTTTCTTTATCAGATAGGATTACTCAGTTCTGTTCTCATATGTTTATTCTTAGAAATAAGACCGCTGATGAGATTGAGACTGAAGGTGGTAGATTTGGCACACACAAACTAATTAATGTAAAAGCAAGACACTTAGGTAGTGATATTGCGGGAGCCATAGAGCCAGTTAGGATAGGAGACTCTTTAAGGAAGAATTCTATAAACCTAGAATTTATGAATTTTAATATTACTGAGCGTGGAGATCTGAGAGATATTGCTAGAGTTCAAGATGGAGACGAAGAGTTAGATAGTGATGGATTCCAAGAAACAATCCCAGACTTCGATCAGTTCTGAAGATTTCCAAGGAATACTAGAGTCTATTGGATACTCTCTAATTGACTGTGGGGATCACTGGAGAACTCAGGCTATTTATCGTGACGGAAACAATAAAACTGCTGTAAAGATATACAAGAATACAGGAGTTTGGATGGATTTTGTGCAAAACAAAGGCTGTATGCCTTTTGAAGCATTAATACGTCTTACTCTAAAAGATGATAGAGAAGTCGCTAAAATTATTGGCAATAGCGCTGTAGTCACAGAAACTACCTATGAACCTAAACAAAAGATAGAGATGGAAAAGATATACCCAGATTCTACGCTTGATAGGCTTTTCCCAAACTATAATTTTTATAAACAAAGGAACATCTCTGACCATACCCAAGAGTTATTTCAAGCTGGTCTTGCTGGTGTTGGCAAGATGTATAGGAGGATGGTTTTCCCCGTATACAATGAGCATCAACAAATTGTTGGTTTCTCTGGTAGGAAAGTAGATGATGATAACGATTATCCAAAATGGAAACACATAGGCAAAAGAAACAATTGGGTATACCCAGCCTTCAACAAAAAAACATGTGTAGATCAAGAGATAACAAAAAAACAAGAAGTTGTCTTAGTAGAAAGCATTGGAGATGCAATGGCGCTTTATGATCAAGGTATTAAGAACGTGTTGGTTATCTTTGGTTTATCTGTTAACAATAACATCGTTAACTATCTTAATAGTAAGTCTATACGTCATATTTATATTTCGACTAATAATGACAAAGCTAGTGAACAGAACCGAGGATTCATAGCTGCATTAAAAAGTTTTTTAAAGTTGTCTAAGTATTTTGATTTAGATATGCTAACTGTAAAATTCCCACCTAAAGGCTATAATGATTTTGGTGATGCACATTTAGATAATTATAATCTAAATTCTTGGCTTGATAAAGACATAGACAAGGATGCTCAGATAAAATACATTTTAGAGTTTGTCAAAAACAACCCTTCTAGCTTCACTAAAAAAGATATAAAAACAGCCCTATTTATTAGTGATGCCTGAACCGAACACACCTTTATCTGCAAGCAGAATAAAGACGGCTCAATCGTGTTCGTGGTTATACTGGTGCAAATACAAACTTAAGCTACCAGACAAGAGTAATGAAGGAGCCAAGCGCGGCTCCATTTGTCATTTAGTTTTTGAGGTGTTGGGTGTGAAAGGTCGCAAAAAATACTTTAACAAGATACTTAAAACACAAGATGTATTTTGTATACCATCTATAAAAAGGTTGATAATGTCTCATGCTGTTAGGGAGGGTGTAGATGATGAGGATAATGTAGAGATGATGAAAGATATGATCTTTAATGGTCTTTCATATGATTTTTTTGGAGCAGACATGGGCAAACCTACAGAGGAATACTCTGAAAAAGATTTTGATATTATCAAAAGCGATGGCGATATAAAATATAAAATTAGAGGTTTTATAGATAAACTATTTTTATACAAAAAGAAAAAGTTTGCGATAATAAGAGACTTCAAAACAAGCAAAGAAGTTTTTAAAGGCAAAGATCGCACTGATAATTTACAGGACTTAATGTATAGTTTAGCTGTAAAAAATTTATTTCCAGAATACTCAAAAAGAGTCAGTGAATTCTTATTTCTAAAATTTGATCTAGACCCTGATGCTAACAAATCGGGTGTGATGCGTATGGAGCCATTGGATGATGATGAACTTATTGGCTTTGAAATGCAGCTTTCTGAAATACAAAAATATTTAGATAATTTTACAGAGAAAGACGCTAGAAAAAACTATGCAGCTCATCAGGGTTTTCCAACCGACAATTCTTTTAGCGGTAAATTATTATGTGGATTTGCTACCCAAAAAGGAGAACTCAAAAAAGATGGTAATCCTAAGTGGCACTGTTCAATGAAGTTTGATTTCTTTTACTATGAAATACACAATCAGGAGGGTAATTTTATTAAATCTTATTTCGAGGAAGACTTCTCGGAAGATTTAGTGCCAGAGGGTTGCACATACGAAATGCGATATTACAAAGGTTGTCCCGCACATTGTTCTTGACTTGGTGCTTAGTGACTGTAAAATGTAGAGGATGACTCCAGTATTTAAGTCAACCTTCTCTATAGGTAAAAGTATTTTGACCTTAGAAAAGGAATCAAAAGAGGGAGGGGCAGATAGTATTATCGAGATTTGTAAAGAGAACTCAATCGGCTCACTTGTTTTAGTTGAGGACTCTATGACGGGTTTTGTCACAGCTCATAATCGTTGCCAAGAAGAGAGTATAGATCTTATATTTGGTCTTAGAGTCACCTGCTGCAATGATATAAATGAAGATGACAACTCAGATCATAAAATAGTTATATTTGCAAAAAATGATGAAGGTTGTCGCTTACTTTACAAAATTTATTCTTACGCTCATACAGGGAATGGCAAGGTAGACTTTACATTTTTAAATAAGATGTGGACTGACGATGTTGAGCTTGTGATACCTTTCTACGATTCTTTTATTTTTAATAATAATCTTTATCTTAAAAAATGTATTCCTGACTTTAGCAATATATCTCCCACATTTTGGGTCGAAAGAAATAATTTACCTTTTGACACTTTATTAGAAAGTAAAGTAATAAAATTTTCTAAAAGTTTACAAAGACCAGTTAGGCTTGTTAAAAGTATTTTTTACAAAAACAAAGACGATGCAGAAGCATTGCAAACATATAAGATTCTTTGCAATAGAAACTTTGGAAAAGCTGCTACATTAAGTAGTCCAAGGTTAAATCATTTCGGTAGCAAAGAATTTTGTTTTGAATCATATCTAGAGAGAAAAAATGAACGAGGCGCTTCTTAGGTTTAACAAAAAACAAAAGTATCTAGTATTTGATACTGAGACTGAAGGTCTTAATCTAGTTAGCTCAAAGCCTTGGCAGATAGCTTGGCTTATAGCGGAGGGTGATAGGATTATATCTAAGCATGATATTTATATAGACTGGCCTGATCTAAATGTTTCTCCAGATGCAGCCAGAGTCACAGGATTCAGTCAAGCAGCCTATAGAAAGAAATGCAAGCCACCTGAAGAAGTTTGGGATCTTTTCTCTAAAGACTTTTATGATCCAGACACACTTTTAGTCGGACAAAATGTTTTAGGTTTTGATGTCTATATGCTTAATGTTTGGAGGCATCTTATGAGTCAGAAGGTTGATTATGATTATATAGAAAGAATTATAGATACTAGGGCTTTAGCAACAGCCATAGCTAAAGAAATACCTGTAGATAATGAAGATTTTATTAGTTGGCAATATAGATTAGTGAACTACAAAGAAAGAGGCTTGAAAACGTCTCAAGGCTTTTTGCTAAAAAAGTATAACATTCCTCATGATCCTAAGAGACTGCATGATGCATTGTATGACATAGAGATGAATTTTAAGATATTTCGCAAACAACTTTTTGAATTAGATATATGAGCGCAACTAAATACACAGGATACAAAACTCCCTTTCCAGTTGGTGTAAAGCTGCCAGAGATTGAAATAGAAAAAAAATATTA
>Ga0163110_10000678_pt1 | contig 16450 bp, 7 predicted proteins | sample CRUFie1St17metaG_FD_108703 | JGI IMG/M metagenome (GOLD analysis project Ga0163110, IMG submission 108703) | Marine microbial communities from the Costa Rica Dome - CRUD Field 142mm St17 metaG | ecosystem: Environmental > Aquatic > Marine > Oceanic > Photic zone | place: Costa Rica: the Eastern...
GATTTTATAGGAGTTCCAAACATGTTATCTTGTAATAATTGAAGTTGCTGCTTCGCCTTTGTTGAATATAGTATCAACAACTGCCTCGACCTTTCTTGCAGTAGAGATACCAACCTTAGAATAGACAGGGATGCAAACAAGTCCGAATACTTTGTCAGCATTACCTTTACGGATGACACGACCTATTGTTTGACTGATACCTATGTAATCCATAGACCTCATAAACAATACTGCTTCCAGACCATTGACATTGATACCCTCCGAGAGTATGCTGTGGTGCAATACAACAAACTTCTTGTCGTTTCTACCCCACTCATTAAGTGTATCAAAGAATGTCTCTCTGTCCACCTTTTCACCATCAATGATAGCACCAGTTTTAGATGTGATGGTCATCCAAGAATAACCACGTACTGCCAACTGCTTCACAAAATCAGTTTGTGATACAAGTGCAACAATCTGTTTTGTTGACTTGGCACATATCAATACCTTATCCTTATCTAAGTTATCTATAGCGTCAATCATCTGCTCATTGTCTCTGTCTGCGACTAACTCATCTTTTTCAAGTATTCTGGTCTTGTAAACTTCAACCTTTGGTGGTAGTATGTAACCTTGCTTGACCAACTTTGGTGCAGGTACTTGGCATATTACATTACCAAAGATGTCAGTATCATTCATACCTACCTTAAATGGTGTCAAACTATGTTTTGGTGTTGCTGTAAAGAAGAATGAACGATCAGCATATATTGAGAAATACTCTACAGATTCAATAAAGTTTTTCTGTACTGAGTTGTGTGCTTCATCAAAGTAGATAGTATCTACATTAATACCTGTCTCCTCAACTCTGTGTAGTGAATGATATGTAGTGAATATAAGTATGTTCTCTGTGCTATCGTTGACCCAATACTCTAACTGGTCTGCCTTTGTAGTACTCTTGTGATGTGTCTCTCCACTGTGAACATGAATCACATCAACATCAGTAATAAACTCAAGAAACTCTGATGATAATTGATTGGCAAGTAGAATACGAGGAGCAACTACAACAATAGTTTTTGGTAAACTATCCTGTGCAAATCTTTTCTTAGCATCTTCGATCATACAAATTGTTTTACCACCTCCTGTAGGAACAATTACCTGACCTTTGTCATTGTCGATCATTGATTGTATTGCTTGCTCTTGGTGAGGTCTTAGTTGCATGGGAAACTCATTGATATGTACATATTATAGCAAACGTGTCAATGGTGTCTCTATCTCTTGTGACAGTTTTTTAACTGTCTTCCGATATATAATTTCTGTTTCTAATCTTTCTTTTGCTATTTGATTATACTCTTCAGAAACATCAATACCAAGATAACTTCTACCAAGAGATTTTGCTGCGAGTGTTGTTGTTCCACTGCCATTAAAAGGATCAAGAACAATACCGTCAGGAGGACAAAAACATTCAATCATGTCATATGCAAGCATATTAGGAAATACAGCAGGGTGTTTACTCTTTAACTTACTTTCCCCACCACAAGTATTGCCAAAACTCATCACAGTGCCAGGACATTTTGTGGGGTTTATCTTTACTTTTCTTGAACCAGTTTTACCATTTTTAGTTCTAATATTTGCTCCTGTCATCACTTTACCACCATGTTTTGATGGTATTTTAATATTTTCTTTATCAAAATATTGCGGTCTTCTACCTTTTAAAAATATAGGCATATACTCGTGATCTACTCTAAATCTTTTTTTCCACCATGCACCCTCTGTTCCCTGACGATTATAAATGTTACATTCAAATAATCTAAATCCAATATTATCACACCAATCAACTATGGTTCTAAAAGATGTAAGTGACTTTGCAAAATTTTTAGTAGAATCTTGTATGACCATTACACATATCCCACCATCTTTTAATACTCGTAATAGTTCTACACCCAATCCATGTAAATCTAGTTTATATCCATTATAGTCTCGTAGTTCATCATAAGGTGGTGAAGTTATAACAAAATCAATACACTCATTTGGGAGATTTTTAAGATATGTTATATTATCCTCGCAAATAATTCTGTTGACTTGTATTTGCATTTCGTTCTGCTCTTTCTAAGTATTCTACAGCAAGTTTAAGTGATTGTAAAGTATCACCTAAATTTCCTAGTCCTGTGTTGCATTGCTTACATAACCATCCACGAAATTCTCCAGTATCATGACAATGATCTAATTGCCAATTTCTAGAGACTGGTTTACCACAACATTCACAAGGTTGACCAAACTCTGGTGGTTTGACATCTTTAAATTTCTTTTTAATTGCTGATCTTTCCTTACTCCTCACTTTCTGACAAGTGACACAATTAGTATTAGTCATTAAACGATAACCATTATCTGTATGCCTATTTTTATAAAAAGTAAATTCAGTATTTTCTTTTAATATTCCACATACAGAACAACAAGTTTTACCTGGTGGAATGTTGTTTAAGTCACGTTTCGGCATTACAATAATTTGTTTATATACTTATTATAACAAAAAAATAAACACCACACAACCATGTGTGCCACTATGTCAACTGACTATGTATGGACACACAAAAAAAAAATCTCACTCTAATACGAGTGAGATTCCTCCATTTTTGATCCCTTTTATGATTAAATATATACCCTTCGGAACAAACCATACAGAGTTATGTATAAAAATTTGAAATTAAACATTCAGATCTGGATAGATTACTATTGTATTTCCCATGCTACTGTGAGAAGTGCATTTATATTGCAAACTATTTGGTGCGGAGAAAGGAACTGCAAAAGTAACTATTCCTGATGTTGCACTATTTGTGCTAATACCACTAGGATAAGTTACACCTAGATCATACGGATTGTTCCCGCTGTCCTGAATTTGGAATGGATGACTACCACCAGAATTATTTTCAAACTCGTAGGTCTGACCCCTTGCGAGATAAATTACAGGATCATTTTGTGTAGTTGGAAATCCTGGTCCAGTAAATGTAAAGTCACTAAATCCGTTCGCACCTAGAGTCCATCTCGCAGTTACAATATCGTTACCAACACCAGAGAATGATGTTGCTGTTACAACACCCACTGCGTCTATATCAGTTACACGAAGAGATGAAAATCTATAGTTTGTATGACCTAGTGCAGCTCCATTATTACTCGTTGGACGAATTACAGAACTGTCACCGATCACAATACCATTATGACCGATAGTCAGTGGGTTAGTTAAACTACCTTGATATACATTATAAAAACGATACTCAGATAATGCAGCACTGTAATTAATTGTGCCATAATAATTAGAATTATTTGTCTCAAACTTTATGGTATGATTAGTAGATCCAGTATATAAGGCATGCATCTCTAACGTAGATCTATTACCAATATTACCCTCAAATAATGAAACCACATTGTTACCACTATTTTTTCTTAGTGAAAATGCCGTATTTCCTAGACCGTTAGATATAGGATCAGCTAACAATATATCAAACATGCCACCTTCAGTAGCACCATCATGGTCTGTAAGAATTATTTTACTACCAGAATGTCCAACTGATACAGTAGATCCAAGACCTATAGAAACTCCTGTTGATCCAACACCAGTTACAGCACCATCTATTTGTGTACCAAAATTTAATGAAGCAGCAGTTACAATTCCAACGAAGCTAGCATCACCACCTGAGTTAATCGTAGCACCTGATCCAACCCTAAAGTCATTGCCACTAGAGACTGACAAGGGTGCATCCACATACACATAAGAAAAGTCTTCAAACCATAATGGATGATTACCACCAGCATCACCTCTAAATTGATTTCTACTTGCAGAAGAACTCCAACTTATTCCGAGATGAGTTGAGTTACCATTATTAAGATAAAATCCTTGATTGAGAGATCCGATATCTACATTCAAACTACCACCTTCAACTAGAATACTCGATTTTGAAGTTATAATTCCAGTAAAACTTGCTTGTCCATTTGCTTCAATCGTAGCACCTGATCCAACAGTTATTTTATCTGTAGCAGAGAATGAAGCAGCAGTTATAATTCCTGTAGTATTAACACTTCCATTAGTTCCAATACCACCACCACCACCACCAACTGTGTCTAGAATAATCGAAGTGCTGTTAGTTGAAGTAATGTTTACTGTGTCATTATCACAACTACTCTCAAATAATCCAATAACTCCATTATTAACAGTGCCACCAATAATTATAGGTCTTTGTAAATCTCTAAAGAGGTTACCACCATCTATATTAAATTCTTGATAATCACCCTCTAAACTTACACCATTCTGATTAACACCACCACCCGAATAGGTACCACCCATCTGAGTTCCTACTATAGACAATATCCTTCCAGAATGAAGTCTTACTATATTACCAGCAACGGTGGTTCCACCATTAGTTCCTTTTCTTAAATCAGCTCCTACAATCCTTATTACATTAACATCCGTATTATCAGTTCCTATTATTGCAGAATGAAGAACATCCATATGAACATTTTGAACACTAATAGCATCAATATGACCTGACCCATCAAATTCCATCCCAGTATAAGCTATAATTTCTCCGAGATCTAAGTAAATACTTTCAATACCATAATTCTCATAGTTGGTCTGAACATGTATAGCACGATAAGCTCTTTGAATATAAAAATTATTCATAGTCAGAGCTCTAATCACTTTATAATTAATAGCTGTTCCACCTGGACTTGTATTATGTAAATATATACCTTTTGTATCAGTATCATTTTGAGCAGTAGCACTGTTATTATTTCTAAAACTAGAATTAGTCCAATAAGTTCCTCCAGCATTAAGTTGATATAACGCACCTCTCCAATAACCAGAACCATCTGCATCAAATATAACATCAGTAATATGTAAAAAGTCCACTCCCCCTACAACATGATCGCCATTAACACTTCTCGTTTCTTGAATCTTTATGGCATAACCAGCGTCAGCAACAGTGGTATCAAATCTTAAATTTGAAACTTGGAAAAATGCAGATTCAGCATCAGTTCTAGTGATTTCAAATAAATTGTCAGGATTTGAAGTTGGAACAAATTTTAGTATCGACTGTTGACCTACACCATTAATACTTCTTATTTTATCGGTGAGAGAAATAGTAGAAGTTATTTTGTAAGAACCTGCAGGGAAGAACACACTACCTGCATTAAGGGCATTTTGAATTGCAGTTGTATCATCTGTAGTTCCATCGCCTACAGCTCCATAATCTTTAACATTTAATACAAGAGTACTTATTGTTGTCCAAGATGCTGCAGATCCAGAACCACCACTTGTCAATACTTGACCTGAAGTTCCATATTTTGGAGCACCTAGATACCCTAATCCTATTTGACCATCTGCACCAATACGGAATCTTTCTTGATCACCTGATGATCCTGTAAAAGTACTAAATATGTGGTCACCAGAAGAACTCATTGGAGTACCTGCATAATACTTAGGATTTCCACTATTATTATTAATCCATAATTTACCTTCTCGACGAATTGTTCCACTATTTAAATAGAGAGTTCCGTCTACGAATAGGCTACTTCCAATAGTAGTTACACCAACGAAACTTACTTGTCCATTTGAATTGATTGTAGCACCAGTTCCAACAGATATACCAGCATTGTCAACTGCTAATCTTACAGTTCCACCTGTCTGAACTTCAAATCTATCTTCATAAAGTGAACCTGCACCTCGTGGAAAACCAAAATGTGTATCCTGATCAAATTCATGAGTAACTAAATCTGGTAATAAAAACAATCTACCCTGCTGTGTGCCAAAAGTTATATTTCCATCAACATCAATTTCAAATCTCCCATAATTATTGGTAGTTCCTGTTGTGAGAACTAATGAACCATTAGGATTAAAATAGACACTATTACCCCTTGTCCCTATACCTATACTGTGACCCTGATTACCATCATGAGTAAAATATACATCTTTTTGAACGTTTACAGTTCCACCAACAGATACATTTCCAATAACCGTAGCACCATATCCAGTTGTCTCAAACTTTTTATCACCGTCATAATATAACTCTATTGCACCATCTCTAATAGCTTTTATATAATCATCTGAGGGAGATAATGTAGTTCCAAAAACTATATCATCCTCGCTGCGTATATTTAAACCCCCAGTAGCTGTTGGCGAAGTACGAATTACACTGCTTGCACCAGTATGAAAGATTTCTAAATCCGCACTACCTGCTGTATTTCCAAATTCAGCTTTTTTATTGTCAGGTAAAAATATACCTTCTCCAAATGTAGAGACACCAGAAACATTTAGTTGATTAAAGAGTGATGTGCCTGTTGTACTAATACCAGCGATACTTCCACTACCACCTGAAGCAGTAATTGTAACAGCAGCACCAGAGACTGCAGATACATCTAAGTTTGTCGAGAAGTCAATTGTCGCAGCAGTTCCAACAGGTACTCCATCGTGCTTAACAACGACACCCATAACTCCATTTCCAGTATTATATGATCCACTTCCTACACTTGTGACTCTACCTTTAGCATCAACAGTAACAGTCGCATTGGTGTAAGTACCAGCTGGATTGACAGATAGGTTTGCTAAACTTAAAAATATATTACCTGAAGATCCACTACCAGATATTCCATCAGTACCAATTATCTGTGTAATAACTGGAGGTGCGGTCACAGTTACAATACCCGCAGAGATCGCAGATACATCTAAATTTGTAGAGAAATCAATTGATGTTGCTGTTCCAACTACACTACCATCATGTCGGATAATAATGCCTGAACCACCGCCACCACCACCAGTGGAACCAGTGGAAACTGATCCATCTGCCATTAGATATTGTGATGATGTACCACCACTCTTCACAAAAGATCCAGCAGTCAGTGTACCACTGTTTGGATTGAAAGTTAAATCACCATCAGAATAAAGAACTGGAGTACCAGTATTGGAACTAGCAAATGGAACTCTATACACTAGGTTGTCATTATTAGCAGTTAGATTTACGTTTGTTGCAGCAGGTAAGTTACCAGTTACTGTTAAATTACCAACTACATTTACACCTGCAGAAGTTGTTTCTAATTTTTTATTATCCGAATGGTATAATTCAACGGCTTGTGTACTTCTTACTGATTTAAATGACTTGAGAATATTACCAGCGGAATTATAGTGTCCGATTACAAAATCATCAGAACCGTTATACATACCTGCAATACTAAACTGATTGCCACTAGCATAAGATATTGAATAATCTGGATGATCACCAAATGAAATTGCAGCGTAGTCTCCAACTTCTAAGCGATCTTGACTCATATCAAATAATATTTTAGTTGTACCACCAGCACCTTTGAAATGTACATCACCACTGAAAGTAGCAATTCCAGCAACATCTAATTGTGCATTCGCATCTATGTTACCAGTAAATGTAGATACTCCTAGTACTTCTAAAGAATCTGTTCTTACAGAACCATCACCAAAGAATGATGTTGCAGTGACTGAGTTAATTCCAGATATATTTGTAGAATTATTACCTGTGATATTTCCGTTTAAATTTGAGTTTCCATCTACGACTAGACCATCAGATACCAAATCGCCTGTAACATTTACACCAAATGTCCTTGTTTCTAATCTAGTAGCAGCATTACTATCGTTTAAAATACATCCAGTTGAAAACTGAAAACTTGCAATTGATTGTGTATTAGATGTGTTATTAATATATAAACCTAATGCAGAAACTCCTACATCATGACTAGAAGTGAGGTTTAATCCATTATTAGTAAGATTGATTATGTTTGCTGAGAGAGTTGTGCCATTAAAAGTTAAATTTGATGTACCACTAAAAATACCAGAGTTGTTATACTGAACATGAGTATTTGAACCACCTGGAATTCCACTTCCACCAACTCCATTTGATGCTGTAATAATACGACCTTGAGCATCAACTGTAATATTAGCGTTGGTATAATTACCTGGATTAACACTAGTATTTGCTAGATTTAAAGTTACATCGCCAGTGGTGCCACCACCAGATAATCCTGTTCCAGCAAGCACAGATGTGATATCTCCTGCACCACCAGAACCGCCAGTAATATTAATCGTAGAAATACCAGAGGAGGGAGGAGTAATTTCACCAATTGCAGATCCTCTGAAATCTAAGAAAGTAATTCCAAATCCTACATAACCTCCAGCAGTTTTTATTCCTAATTCTCCACTACCTGATCCACCACCTGAACTAGTTACAGTAACTACACCAGCAGATATTGACGATACTGATAAATTAGTTCCAAAATCTATAGTTGCTGCAGTTCCTACTAAAGAACCACCATCTCTAACAACTACACCAGAACCAGTACCAGTAACATTAGATATTCCAGATCCATCACCAGTTATTACCCCACCAACATTAAAATTACCACCCACACTTGAATGTGAACTAATTGCTACCGTATTTGCAGTTAAATTTATATCACTCGAACTCTCTATTTTTGGTGTCCCTGATCCTAGTGCAAATCTCACATTACCAGTAGAACTTTCTATTACTGGTGTCCCTGATCCTGTTATATCTAGTTGTGTTAAACCAAAACCTACATTTGCCATTTCTTTTGACTTTTTAAATATTTATATTTCTAGGAGATAGTTACATCGCCACTAATATTTAGACCACCACCACCAACTTGTATCTTTAGTTCATTTTGACCAACAGCTGCGGTCTGGAAAGCTAAAGTTGATGAATTTGTTATTCCCGCATAATTATTATTTCCACCATCTTTAAAAGCACCAGAATCAATTAAAATATAATAACCTGTGCTTGGAATAAGGGTGGTGGTTGGATTAATAGTTATTTGAGCAGTTCCCGATCCAGATACCTTACTATCTGTAACATCAATTTGTTCTACAAGTGCACCATTTGATAGATAAATGTTGATATTTTTACTACTCACTGCAGTTACCACCTCTGAGAAATTGAGAATGATGTCTTCACCAATTGGGAAATTTGTGTCACCGTTACTTGGAATTGAACTAACTAGAGTCGGAGCAGTTAAGTCAGCCTCAGTGGTAAAATTCAAAGTTGTTTTATCTGATATTCCAGCATAAGAATTACCTGAACTATCTTTGAAGGCACCAGAATCAATTAAAACATAATAACCTGTGCTTGTGTCAAAATCATTAGTTGGGTCAATAGTTATCTGATTAGTTCCTGATCCAGAAACTGGTTCCCCAACCTCATCAGCAGTTGCTGGAATAGTTTCTACAACAGAGTCATCAGATTTATAGATAACAATATTTTTATTATCTTGTGCAATGACACTTTCAGAAAAATTAAGAACAATATTTGAATTTACTAAAACCCCTGTTGCACCATCTACTGGAGATGTACTAAGTAACGTCGGAGCAGTTGTATCAGCAGTTATTAAAGGATTATAGAGAACACGATTTGGTGCACCCCTTAAATTTCCATTTCCTCTGACATTAAATGACTCATAATCATTAACAGGATAATCATATGTTCCAAGATAATTTTGAGACCAATATGAAGCATCATTTGCATTAGGATATGGATCTGACAATAAATTATTTCTACATGCTGTTCCTGTTAACCATGTCCTAACTGAACTTTGTGTTGCTGTCCTATTATTTTGTAAATAAATTGCAACAAGGGCAGCAGCATTTGGACAAGCAGAACTTGTCCCGTTAAAAGCACGATCCTTATAATTTGTATCATCAACCCGTGGCACTGCACCGTTTGCTGATTCATAACTTGCATATGCAGCTGCCATTGATGCTTCAGAAGGGGCAAAGATATCAATCATCGGACCATTATTTGAGTACGATACTTTTCGAATTGTATACTTAGCAACTCCCTGCCTTTCATCTGTTGGTTCAACAGCACAATCAACAGCACCTATACGAATGGTGCCTTTTCCTACATCATGATCACCAGAAAATCCTTGTTGAACTCCACCGACACGATTTATGTAGATACTACTAATAAGATACCAATTATCAAAATCAACATCATTTTTATCTGATAATTTTTGGTTATCATTACCTGCTGCTGCCAGAACGATACAACCTGCATTAATCGCATTTTCTGCTGCTGAAGAAGTGGTTGTAGCACTAGTAAGATATGTTCCCCCGTTATTTACAGATGTATTATATCTGAATATGTAAGGTCTACCTGGTATCCTAGCAGTTGCATGTTTATAATTTCTACATGATCCTACATCTGCTGGAATAATATTCGTATAGTCAGTTCCATTTCCATCAGCTGGAACTCCTGTTCCCACATATGACAAAGTACTACCTCTGTAATTGTGAGTATAAGAGGTATTATATGTATTGCCAGTTTGACCAAAAGATCCCCAACTATTATTGATTAAAGTCGGATCAGGATTATTTGATGCTGCTTTCTTCGCATTATGAAATATTGTGCAAGCATTGAGTGCAGTGGATCCAGCTATTATTCCACCAGAACCACCTAGAGCAATTCGAATAATCCAAAGATTAGATTCAAATGCGAGTCCATGATGTTTACCACCAATTTGTGAACCACACGCTGTTCCATGACCACCTATTATGGAATCTGTACCATTTTTACTATGTGCATGTATCCTTGTATATGATGCTGGAATAGTTAATGTACCAAGACTTTGAAATGCAGAGGATCTTATAGTTGTATCTGACCACCATTGTCTTGCTCTTGCCTCTTGAGCACGACTTCCTATATTTACTCCGTCTATAGTCACATTTGATGTGTATCCACTAAATGCTGCTGGATCTGCTTTATACGGACCATCAAGAATCACATCAAAAACTCTGTATGAACCATTAGTTGCAATAAATTCTGGATGCAGCACACTCATTCCATCATCAATTACTACCACATCAACACTATTGCCAGTAACAGTATAGTTTATATCTCGATCAACAGTATCAGTTGATGTGATACCATTACCTTGATAAGGTTCACTTGATGGATCATTTACAAACAATTGACTCCAATTTGAACGAACCCCATTTGTGGTGCTTGTGGATGGTGCATAAGTGCCTGATATTGGCATTGAAAGTTGAGGTTTTGGAAAAGCAACCGTAGTTCCAAACCTACTTGCGGATATGGGAGATTGTGGTTGTGGATACTTATCAGGATTTAACTCAACACTCTCTACTTTACTATGAGTTTTCAATATCTCTGCCTCAGAGACACTCATTTCATAAATTGCACTTCTTAATGAAAACTGTTGAGTGTTTAGGCAATGAATTTTTCTATTTGGTATTCCATCAATCTCATTCTCATTGATGATATAGTTATGAACTACATGCCAATCCTCTGGTAAATTGACAATTACAATATATTCATCAATTGAATTAGGAGTATAATTTATAACGGGCGTTGCTTCTTGCGTAAATGAAGAATCATCGATTGCTACTATACTCATTATTGACACCTTTCAATTTTTTTTAAATATTTATGTTTCACTGAGAGTAAAAGCACCACTAAAAGTTAAATCACCAGAAATTTCTACTGATACGCCAGATAATCCTCCACCAGTGGTAGGAGCATCATATATTACTAACGCAGAACCTCCCTGTAAACTCCTGTTATCTGTCCAAGTTGTGTCATTCTCAGTTGTTGACTCTACTCCATAATAAAAATCCTGTTGACTTTGAGTGCCGAGACCATTCAACCAACTTTCTATGTCACTAAATGTCCAATCTCGATTGGTTTCTAACTTAGTCGCAATTAAACCACAAGCAATTGGACACGCAGAACTCGTACCATTAAAACCTTTATCATCACATGTAAGAGATTGTGTTGAACCAACAGTATAAGTAGAATCGTAACGAGCATGGTAAGCTTGACTATTTGGTTGCGATAATTTAGATGCAGCATTTGTCAGATAGGCACTACGTTGCCCAAGAATGAGTCCACCAGATGTTGCCCAACAGGTCACGAGATCACCCATACTACTATAATTTGCTTTCTGTTCTTGTCCAGAAGAATTAAGAGCACCAGTCAATGCTCCAACGACAATAGCTTCATTATATGCTGATGGAAATCCTCCTCTATTGATGGTTCTAATATAATTTTGATTATCACTACCAACAGTAAATTGAGTCGCACTTAAAGCAACATTGTTATTAAAATCGACATAATTATTATAATCTGGATGAGTACTTTTAACACATTTTTGATTATGATTTCCAGCAGCACATACAAACAAAACTCCTGCTGCATTCATCTCCTCGTAAGCAGTAAAAGTTGATCCACTTACAGGTGTGCATTGTATTTGTGGTCCTCCTGCAATTCGATTAGACATAAATCTTGGAACGGAATTATTGTTTGCACCATCGGTATTACCATCTACATCCCAATTTCTAAATAACACTCCACTTGTAGTTCCATCAATTGTAGCAGGTCGATACCAATAATATCCTGGATACTGTCCCTGACCACCTCCACCAGGTAAGTAATCTCCTGCTCCTGCTGGATTAAATCTACGACCCCAACTATTACTTGTTATTGTTGGATTTTTTGTGTTATCCGATGAACGATTTGGTTTATTTTGATGAAATATTTTTACTATATCAAAACAAGCTTCAAACAGTACGCCACCATCACCGAATAAATTTATATACCATTTGTTTGCATTATACGCCCAACCATAAGATCTCCCATATGCCTGAGAAGCACAAGGTGTGCCATGAGCAAACCAACCTTCAGTGGGTCCTCCACCTCCAGCATCAGTGAGCACCCCATTAGATTTAAGTCTTGTGTAATCTGCTACAGCTGAAGGTAAAACTGTCCCTGCACTTGCAAATTGAGAAGATCTTTTATTTGAATCAAACCACCACTCTCTCGCAACAGATTCTACGGGAACGGTAGTTCCATCCCAACGAGTAGTTAATCTATTTGCAATATCTGCTTCAAACCATGCAGGATCAATATAGTAAGGAGCCTCTAATACAACATCTAGTACGTCACAAGTTCCGTTTGTAGATGAAGCTGAATATCCACTGTCTAACACATTACCACCAATATAGTCGCTTGGTCCTGAAACCCCTATTGATGGTGTGCCATCCTCCTGTTTTACATTTGTTATCCGATTTGGATTTTGAAATTCTATATGACCAAACCAACAATGATCATCACATACAATTAGATCAACATCCTTTCCTGTCCCATAATGATATAATCTATCATCAATGATAGTTTTCGCATCTCCTAAAACAACCCATGGATTTCTCTTCTGTGTATGTCGAAGTAGTTGAGCAGTGCACCTATTTAATAACTGAGCACCAGGTAAATTTGAACCAGCAAATACATATGGATTAATGGTGTCATTTGAATCTCCCGTTCCCCCTGCATTAGGTTCATATTCAGTATCTTGTTGATTTTTTACTGTTGAGGAATATCTATAAGTTCGAGCATATGTTAAATCATCAGGATTTGGTGCATATGTTCCTGGATATGCAGTCGCATTAACTTGAACATAATTTACTTTTGGATTTGCTCTAAGTTCAGCTGCTTCCGTATCTGTTAACAAGTAATGTCCTCGCACGGGACTTTGAAGACAATCGTTAATGCATTCACATTCATTTGTTGGTATATTACTTTCTAATGATCCATCTTTTATTAATTCTGCATGAATAAACTGCCAGTCACTTTCTTGAAAGCAACCAACACAATATTCTTTTTTCACATCACCTGTTGGTTCTTTTAGTAGGGTGTCTCTCCATGCCTCAAAAACTTTTTTTCTTTCATCATATTCATTATCAGTTAATTCGATTGACATTTAAATCACCTCCCTTTTAACTCTATATGTAGTGTTTCCATTTATATTTTGTTCTGGTGTGACTCTTAATAAAAGATTACTACCACTTATTGAAGCACTTAATTGAACTATTAAATTATTACTATACATAATTCCATATTGAGTTGAGGTTACTGTTGTTCCATCCCTCATCACTAATAATTTTTGAGTTTGGTAGTTAGCACCATTCTTGACAAATACAGTATATTCAAACACAAGTTCTGCTGAATCATATGCATAAGTATCTAATGTGGATGGATTATTTGCAGTTGCAGTGAATGTTCCTGAAGAAACTACTCCTCCACTACCTGAACCTCCACCACCAGAGATAGTGATTGTTTTAGTTGCACCAGTTCCAGAAGCGGTAACACCAGCACCTACAAAATTAAGTGTAGTTGCAGTTGTAGATAATGAACTACCCTCGTCCTGTACTATTATACCCGATATACCACCACCTCCACCACCAGATATGGCAGCTGTTGTAATTCCTGTAATTCTACCATTACCATCAACTGTGATGACAGGAGTTTCACTTGTAGAACCATAAGTTCCACTAGAAGCACCAGTCAAGTCTGTCAATAAAATACCACTAATTGCTGGTAATGATCCGCTTAACTTAGAAGAAGAAACTACTGTTAATCGAGCATCATCTACTGTCCCTGTTAATTGTCCAGCAGGTATTGATGTTAATGATGCAGCAGATCCACTGAATGTGGTCGCAGTAACAACACCAGTAATGCTCACACCACCAGATCCAGTAATATACTTATTATTTAAATTTAAATTACCACCAAGTTCAGGTGTCGGGTCGTCAACAACATTTAAAATTCCTGACGCACCACCAGCAGATGCAGGTTGCCATGATGTTCCATTATAAACTTCAATTCGATTATTATCACTATTATAGATAAAAGCACCCTCTAACACTTGAGATATATTTGATCTTTCTGAACCAGTCAACACTGGTGGTAACATAAAACGATTAGATGTTGTCGCAGCACCAATCTTTCCAGCATCAGAGAAATCAACAGCTGCTTTTCCAAATATTGTAGTTCCTACACCAACAATACCAAATGCTGCTATACATCCTATCGCATCAATATCTACAGATTCAGATATTTCTGTAGTTCTAATTCCAATCTGACCTGTATCATTTATTACTATTCTACGACTTGCGTTACCATTAATATCTGGTGGGTTTATAGTTACTGTAGGAAGTAATGGATCTCCACCTGTGATAGTTCCAACACCAATATTTCCTCGTAATTCCGAATCTCCCGTTACTTTTAAATTATTGAAAGTAGATAATCCACTCGTGGCATTTACATTACCAGTTAAATTACCAATAACATCCCCAGTAAAACTTGAGAGATTAAATGATCCGACTGTTAATGTGCCTGTTACATCAGCATCACCTTTAATCTCAACATTGTTTCCAAAGAAAGCATTACTCGTTACAGTCGAGGTTCCAACCACATGTAAATTATGATTTGGTTGAGTTTCTCCTATACCTAATGATCCCTGATGAGTTAATGTCATTAACTGAGCAAAGTTACCTCTTCGATGCCAGTGGAAGTCACCAGTATTCACTCCAACACTACCAGCTTCTAGGTAGAAATTAATATTACCACTACTGTAATTTAAAATATCTAGTGATTTTGCTCCACTATAAGGGAATGAATTAACTACTTTTCCGAAACTTATTGCACCATTATCGCCAGTTGCAGATGTTGATCTACCTAAAGTTATAACAGAATTATTTGCATTGAGTATTTGTAAATCAGTTGCAGGATTTGCAGTTCCTATACCTATTGCACCAAAAGATCCAATACCACCGATAATATTATCAGCACTGTAGGATGCACCTTGAGATAGTGCTAAAGCAACGCTTGCAACGCTCGCTGTTCCAGTTAAATTACCTACAAAAGTCGTGGCAGTTACTACTCCACTAAATGTTCCAGAGGATGCAGTTATAGATCCTACGGTAATATTAGGTGTGCCTGTCAATCCTTGAGCAACAGTTGCGATACCAGCAACATGTGCATATTGAGCAATATTCGCATTCGCAACAGTTCCAGCAATACCACTAGATGGCACATTTTCTAATAAACTACCATCGCCTACAAATGATGCAGCAGTTATGATACCGCTAGATTTAATATTACCAGTTGAAGCATCAACAATAACACCATTCTTTCCAACAGTGTCTGGATCGGATCCAATCTGTAGTGTAGATCTTGGATCTGCAGTTGCTATTCCAACATTTCCTTCATTATAGATGCTTGTAAAACCGAGACCAACATCTATGTCTGTCCACTGTGATGTTGGAAGATTATCTAATGTTGAACCATCTCCAAAAAATTTGTTTGCAGTTATTATTCCACTACTTGATTCTATTGTAATTCCTGTACCGATCTGTACATCACTTAATGTGCTTACTCCACTAACAACTAAATTAGAAACTGTTAACTGTCCAGATGAAATTACATCACCATTAATATCTAAAACTTTAGATGGAATAGTAGATCCTATACCAACTCTCTGTCCAGCAACAACTAGAACACTATCATCAACTTTGACACCTTCACGGAAATTAAAGGTCTTTCTGATATTCGCCATCTATACTATTAGCTTTTTACTTATTTAGGTAACTCCCGTCTCA
>Ga0163110_10000680_pt1 | contig 16412 bp, 18 predicted proteins | sample CRUFie1St17metaG_FD_108703 | JGI IMG/M metagenome (GOLD analysis project Ga0163110, IMG submission 108703) | Marine microbial communities from the Costa Rica Dome - CRUD Field 142mm St17 metaG | ecosystem: Environmental > Aquatic > Marine > Oceanic > Photic zone | place: Costa Rica: the Eastern...
GCTGCGCATGGCGTTGCGGAGGTCGTCGCCTTCGAGGCCTTGACCGAGACAATGCATTAGCTTGGTGAGGGCCGCTTCGGTGGTCATGTCCCCACCCGGGATGACGCCGCAGTCCCGGAGCATATGAGCGGTGGCATACCGCTCGGGATGCACCGCCCCATGGCTGCATTGGGACACATTGACCAGGCTCACGCCGCGGCTGTGGGCTTCCGACAACAAGGTCTTCAATTCAGTGTTGGTGGGTGCATTGCCTGACCCGTAGGTGGAAAGCACCAAGCCTTTGAGGTCGTTCCAATCGAGGATGCGTTTCAAAATTTCCGTAGACTGTCCGGGAAACAGCGGTAACCAGGCGATGCGAGATTCCATCGTCTCGTGAACACTGAGCCGCACGAGGGGATCCCGAAATAAGATGCCATCGTTGAACTGAATGTCCACACCTGCTTCTGCTAACGGTGGCAGGTTGGGACTGATGATGGCCTGCATGGATTCCGCACTGGCCTTGTGGGTGCGGTTGCCCCGGTACAAGGAAGAACCGAAATACACGGCAACCTCTTGCACGATGGGCGCGTCGAGCTGTTGCGCGCTGGCAATTTCGACCGCGCTCAGCAAGTTTTCCCGACCGTCCGTGCGCGGTAAGCCGATGGGCAACTGGCTGCCCGTGAGGATGACCGGCTTGTGCAGTCCTTCCAACATGAAACTCAACGCCGAAGCGGTGTAGGCGAGCGTATCCGTTCCGTGCAGGATGACGAACCCATCGAATTCATCGTACCTCGAGTGGATCATGCGCGCCAATTCCACCCAGTGCGCCACGCCCATGTCGGAGGAGTCGATGGGTGGTTCAAAGGAGACCGCCTCAATGGTCAGGTGGTCTTGGACCAATTCAGGCACGTGCCGGTGGATTTCCGAAAAATCCAGCGGTGCCAATCCACCGGCCGCTGTTTGCACGCTGCCGATGGTGCCGCCTGTGTAGATGATGAGGATGGTCCGGTCCATGGGCTGAAATTACAACGCAAACAGCCGCTTGGCGTTCGCCGTGGTTGCGGCCGCCACTTCTGCGACGGGGCATTCCCACAAATCCGCCACGCGCTGGGCAACCACCGCGGTGTAAGCAGATTCGTTGCGCTTGCCACGATAGGGCACGGGAGCGAGATAGGGGCTGTCGGTTTCCAGGATCACCCGGTCGCGGTCGACATGCGGGAGGACCGCGTCGAGCCCGCCGTTTTTGTAGGTGGCAACGCCGCCAAGGCCGAGGTAGAAATCCCCGTATGCCAACACGCGCTGGGCTTGCTCGAGGTTGCCGGTGAAGCAGTGCACGACCCCACTGAGTCGGTCATCATTCAGCCGGTCCATCGCTTCAAAGAGTGCCTCAAACGCCTCGCGCACGTGGATGACGATGGGCAAGCCGAGTTCTTTGGCCCACGCCACTTGCCGTTCAAAGGCCTCGTGCTGGATGGCCAGGGTCGTTTTGTCCCAGTACAGGTCGAATCCGATTTCACCCACCGCCACATAGCGGCGGCCGGAGTCGCGAAGTGCACCTTCAATGGTGCTTAATTCCTGTTCCATCGAGTCCGCCTTGACGTGGCAGGGGTGGAGTCCCATCATGCCCAAGCATCGGTCCGGCCATTGGTCCATCATCGCATGAACGCGGGGAATCGAGGCGCAGTCGATGTTGGGGAGCAACAGGGTGTTCACGCCAGCCTCCGCGCACCGTACCATGGCTTTGTCGCGGTCGCCGTCAAACGCGGGTTGGTAGAGGTGGGTGTGGGTGTCGATGAAAGCCATGGTGCAAAGCTACAGCGAGCGCCGCCAGATGCTGTTCATTCGGTGTTCATTTCGATTTCAACTTCATTCCTTGCACCTTGCAAGGCAACGAATTACATTTGCACCCCTACACGACTTAAAGTGTGTCTTGTAGGCATCAAATCACGACATTAAACACCAACCTGATTTACATGAAGAAGTTGTTTACCCTCCTTGCTCTGGCAGGGTTGATGATGGCTCAAGCGCCGGTAGCGGTTTTCGCCCAGGACGCTGAGATGGAAGTGGTCGCAGACTCTGCAGCCACAGACTCTACCCTCTTGGCTGTTGCAGATTCGACTGCAGCCGACTCGGCCGCTGTTGACTCAGCTGCTGTGGCTCCAGCCGTTGCTACCGAAGGAGCTGTTGAAGAGACCCGCGAGGTCTTGAGCTTCCACCAAACCGTGAAGAAGTACTTCATCGAAGGCGGTGCAACGTTTATGGCGTTCGTTTTGATTTGTTTGATCCTCGGATTGGCCTTGGCCATCGAGCGCATCATCTACTTGAACATGGCGACCACCAATTCCGAGAAGTTGGTTGAGGGCATCGAAGAGGCGTTGGGCAAAGGCGGCGAAGAAGCTGCCAAAGAAGTTTGCCGCAACACCCGAGGCCCAGTGGCGACCATCTTCTACCAGGGCTTGGACCGCTCAGCGGGCAGCTACGAAGAAGTAGCGAAGGCCATTGAGGACTACGGTAGCGTTGAGATGTCCAAGTTGGAGCGCGGATTGAGCTGGATCAGCTTGTTCATCGCCTTGGCTCCGATGTTGGGTTTCATGGGTACGGTAATCGGTATGATCTCGGCCTTCGACAAAATTGCGGAGGCAAATACCATTAACGCATCCATCGTTGCAGGCGGTATTAAGGTCGCCTTGATTACCACCGTATCCGGTTTGATCGTCGCGATTATCCTCCAAATTTTCTACAACTACATCTTGTCCAAGATTGACAGCATCGTATTGGACATGGAAGAAGCTTCCATGGACCTCGTTGACTTGTTGTACAAGCGGAAGTTGCAGGGTAAGTAATCCTCAAAACTCAGAGAAATCATGGGTGATAAAGGATTACGCTTAGGATTGTCGGTGCTGCGCATCGGGGTCATCGTAGCCGGCGTGTTGCTGAGCTACTTGATTACGTCCCGCAGCGGGGCCGATGAGACCTTTGTCGAAGGCCAGGAGCGTTATGGCGCCCTCCTCGACGGTTTGTTTTACATCATTTACTTCGTGGGTACTGCGTGTGCTGCAGCGGCCGTTTTGTTCGGCTTGGGCTTCTTGGCACTCAAGTTAGCCAACGATCCCAAAAGCGTGACGGGTACCCTCGTCGGGTTTGCGGGCTTCGTGGTCATCGGCTTGCTGAGCTTCTACGTGTTCGCTGACGATACCGTATTGCGTGCATACGAAGCGAGTGGCATCAAAGTCTCCACCGGTGAGAGCTTGTTCGCAGGCGGAGGCTTGTACTTCGTTTACTTGCTCGGAGGATTGTCCATTTTAACCATTGTCGTTGCTGAAATCCGCAGCGCACTGAAGTAAGAGCATGGCACGCCGAGAATTACAGGAAATCAATGCGGGCTCGATGGCGGACATCGCCTTCCTCCTCCTGATCTTTTGGTTGGTTACGACCACCATTGATTCGGATGAAGGCATCAAGCGCCAATTGCCGCCTCCGGTTCCGCCGGACATTGATGTTCCTCAAGCAAAAGAGCAGAACGTATTCAACGTGAAGGTAAACTTCTTGGATGCGTTGCTGGTCGAAGGCGAACCGGCCGATATTTTGGACCTCAAGGACAAAGCGAAGAATTTCTTGATTGCGACTGGCGACGGCATCATGTCCCACCCGGTGGGCCGTGAGACGGTTGGCAAGAACCGGGAGGTCGAAATGATCACCGGAGCCAACGGCAAAACCAACGCTGCCTTCCCGGAGCGTTTGTGGGTTCGAAAGGCCGACGTCAACCAGCGCATCGCGGAATACGAAGCCTTTGTAGCCGCAGCGGAAGACGAAAACCGCAGGAAGAACTATACCAAGGTCCTCGACAACTGGAAAGAAAAGCTGACCACGATCGAGCTGTTGGGCGGCGACTACAAGGAGCTCCCGCCGTCGGCGTTGATTTCCATGCAGAACGATAACGCCACCACCTACGACACATACCTGCAGGTGCAGAACGAATTGCAGTCGGCGGTAAACGAGTTGCGCGACGAGTTGGCCACTGCCAAGTTTGGACGCACCTACAAAGAGTTGGAGGACTTGTACGACCGCAACTCAGAGGACAAGTCGTTGTTGGACAAAATCATTGCCGTTCGCTCGGTGTACCCTCAGCGTATTTCTGAGGCCGAGCCACGCGAAGGATCAACCTACTACTGATATGGGAAAGTTCAAGAAAGGCAATAAGCGCGGCATGGCGGCCATTTCCACGGCCTCCCTCCCCGACATCGTATTCATGCTGTTGTTCTTCTTCATGGTAGCAACGGTCTTGCGTACGGAAGAAGAGAAGGTGCGGTTGATCCGCCCCGAAGCTTCGGAATTGTACAAGATTGAGAAGAAGCACTTGATTCGCTATGTCAACATCGGTGTCCCTATGGACCGCCGGTACGGTACCGAGCCGATCATGCAGCTCAACGACGCGTTCTCATCGCCGGACCTCATCCAAGACTGGGTGAGCACCGAGCGCTTGACCCTCGCGGAAGCAGAGCAGAGCAAGATGTGGGTGAGCCTTAAGGTGGACAAAGACACCAAGATGGGCATCGTGACTGATGTGAAGCAGGAGCTACGAAAGGCCTCGGCTCTGAAGGTGCTTTACTCGGCGTCGAGCCGGGAGCGTACCAACTCAGAGTACTGAGTGCGACTCATCCTATGAAATTTGAAATCCCCGGCCTCCGCTGGGGATTTTTTTTGAGCCATCTCCGTTTTGAGGGAAGGCAAACGGTATCTTGCAAGGACCTCTAAGAACTGAATCCATGAGACAGCCATTTTTCCTGGGACTGCTGTCCCTGTTCCTGTGTTTGAGCGCATCTGCCCAAGTCCCCCACGGGGGCGAACCCCTGTGGCAGGACCAACCTGAACTGAGCGACGTGCCCGTGCACCGCATGCCGGGAATCGATCTTGACGCCCTGCGCGCAGCCGATGCGGTGACCGATGAGGTCAAATCCGCCCCGTGGCGTTTTGGTGAAGAATTTGACGTGAACATCGGATTGGACGGTGGCCACTGGAGTACGGCGAATGGCATGGCAGTTTGGCGCACGGTGATTGAAGCACCGGAAGCGTTGGCCATCAGCTTGCGCTTTTCAGCATTTCAATTGCCCAAAGGGGCGCAGCTGTTCATTTGGAACCGAGACGGGATTGAGTTTATCGGGTCGTTTGACCACCGCAACCAGAAGGAGTGGGGGGGACTCGCGACCGGTCTCGTAGCAGGAGATGCGTCTGTGGTCGAAGTGCACTGCCCTTCGGATCGAGTGAACGAGGTGGAACTGACCATTGATAAGGTGGTGCATGCGTACCGTGATGTGGTGGGCAAGGCATCCCTCGTCGCGGAAGCGCTCGGGGTGGAGCGCGGTCCGTACGGCAATTCTGGCGATTGCAACATCAACGTCAACTGCCCGGAAGGTGCGACATGGCAATGCGAAAAGCGCTCCGTTGCCCTCATCCTTTCTGGTGGATTTGCGGTGTGTACGGGTGCATTGGTGAACAACACAGCTCAAGACGGTTCACCGCTGTTTCTCACCGCCAACCACTGCCTCGGAGGCAGCGTCGGGAATTGGACGTTTGTGTTCAACCACGAAACCGAGGGGTGCACAGGCAACAACGGCCCCACCAACCAAACGGTTAGCGGTGCCGAGATCCTCGAAAACAGCAGCGCTTCGGATTTTGCGCTCTTGCTGTTGGATGAAACCCCTCCGGCTAGCTACGACGTCTTCTATGCGGGCTGGGATGGAACAGACGCGACCACGGTTCAGAATACCACGGGCATTCACCACCCATCTGGTGATTTGAAGAAAATCTGCATCGACGAAGATGCGGCCTACCACGACAATGCCGCAGGCGCTGCTGTTTGGTGGATCGACGAATGGGAGGATGGCGTTACCGAAGGCGGTTCCTCCGGTTCCCCATTGTTCGATCAGAATCACCGCATCATTGGACAACTCTATGGCGGAGCTGCGGCGTGCCAAGGCACCTCAAACAATGGCCAGTTCGACTACTACGGTCGCATGGGCGTAAGCTTCAACAACGGCATTGCGGACCACCTCGATCCCCTCGGTTTGGGGCTTGAAGTTCTGGACGGGTACCCGGCAGCAGGTTGTGTCACGTCATTCGCAGTGGACATGGGCATTGGCATCAGCGACGCTCCGGATGGGGTGCTGTGTGGCGGTGGCGAGGTGGTCATCGAAGTCAATTTGACCAACCAAGGCACGGATGAATTGACGTCCGCAGTCATCGGTTACACCATCGATGGCGGCGCCGAGCAGACGACGTCCTGGAACGGGTCGTTGGATCAATACGAATCCACCACGGTATTGCTTCCGGGTTTCAGCGCGCCCGACGGCAATACGACGGTGGAGGTGTACGTGGTGTCCGTGAACGGTAGTGCCGATGAAAACACCTTCAACAATGCTGCTGAAACGTCCTTCACGGCGTTTGCCGGTGATACGTTTGATTTTAGCCTCGAGTTGGTGTTGGATGATTACGGTTCTGAAACGACGTGGGACTTGCGTCGATTGGGCCAAGTGATTTACGAAGGCGGCCCTTACGAAGACGATCAAGATGGGCAGGTGGTATCGGTGCCACTGTGCCTGGAAGACGGTTGTTACATCCTTCGCGTCTACGACAGCTGGGGTGATGGGATGTGCTGCGAGTACGGGGAAGGCAGCTGGTCCATCCTCGGCCCTCAGGATGAGGTCATCGTGACCGGTGGAGAATTCGCCGAGTTGGACCTCGAACAATTCTGTACGGATGAAATGAGCATTGCCGAAATGCCTGTGAGCGAGCTCTCGGTGTACCCCAATCCGGCGAGCGACCTGATTTCGATCGAAGGCATCGGAACGGGCGCGATCGTACGTGCGTTTGATGTGACCGGACGAAGCATCGCAGCAGCGCAAGTACGTTCTGGCAATGCACGGATTTCAACGGCTTCTTGGCCGCGCGGTTGGGCCATCCTCCGTGTGGAGTGGAATGACCAAGTACGCACGGCACGGGTTTTGCTGAAGTAAGGGCATGACTGCTCGAATCCTCGTTTACCTGTTGTTCGTTGGGGCTTGCCTCAGCTGTTCAGCGCCCGCTACGGTGCAAGCCACCTCTGATGCCGCCGTGAGCGATCCCTTTGAATTGCTGGACGCGCGGGTGGAAGGGGATGCACTCGTGGTTCGGGTCCAGTACAGCGGTGGAGGCCAGCATGATTTTACTTTGGTCTCTACCGGAGCCCCAACGAAATCGCTCCCCCGGCAGGTCTTATTGGAGCTTCGCCACGATAGCCAAGGCGATCTTGCGAAGGCGATGATTACCGAAGAACGAACATTCGATTTGACGCCGTACAGGGACCCTATGAACAATGTCGTACACCTTCGAATTCAAGGAGTCGACGACGTTCTGGTCTACCGTTATGCCCCTTGACCGAGGATTTTATCTGCAAGCACGTTGCTGAGCTTGAAGTAGCTTTCTTCGCTCCATCCGGCAACGTGCGGAGACAGCACCGTATGCGGATGGTCCAACAGACGCTGCAATGCAGCCGGTCGCTCGGCCAGTCCCTCCAAGCTGCGCTTTTCGAATTCGAGGACATCCAGCGCTGCACCTGCGAGCTGACCACTGTCCAATGCATCCAGCACGGCTTCGGTGTTGACCACTTCGCCACGGGCGGTATTCAATAGGAAAAGCGGTTGGGCAAACTCAGCCAGCCATTGGGCATTCACCATGCCGCGGGTTTCGGCCGTCAGCGGCACGTGCAAGGAGACCACATCTGCTGATTGCAAGAGTTCGTCCAAGCTGCATTCTTCCACACCGTGTTCGCCCGCAAAGCCGGAGGTGTATTTGTCGTACGCCAGCACCCTGCACCCGAATCCGCGGAGGCAACGGGCAAACGATCGCCCCATGTTTCCGAACCCGATGATGCCCACGGTTCGGGCTTCCAGTTCCAAGCCGCGGTGGCCTTCGCGGTCCCAGCCGCCGTCGCGGACGTGCCGGTCCGCGCGGGTGAGTTTGTGCAACAAGGCGAGCAGCTGGCCCACGGCGTGTTCCCCAACGGCCGTGGCATTGCCTTCTGGGGAGGAGATGACCCGCACGCCCCGCCGTTCGGCCTCGGCCACGTCAATGTTATCCAAACCCGCCCCGCTGCGTGCTACCCATTGCAGTTCAGGCAGCGCGTCGAGCAGCGCTGCATCCACGGTCAGCCGCGAACGCAGCACGATGCCGCTGCAGGTAGACAGCGCACCGGCGAGCACGTCGTCGCGCGACGTGGTTTCAGCGTGCAGGCAGTCCATGCCCGCAGCCGTCAAGCGCTCCCAGAGCACTTCGTGGACGGTATCGAGGAATGCGACGCGTGCCATCAAATCAAGTAACCGGCAATCACGCTGCCAACGGCGAAGTAGATCATCAGGCCGATGATATCGTTGACGGTTGTGATGAAGGGCCCAGTGGCTAGGGCGGGGTCGATTTTGTACCGGTCCAGCATCAGCGGAACGAACGTACCGAACAGCGCTGCGAAGACAATGACGCAGAGCAGGGCGATGCTCACGGTGATGCTCAAGGCGGTGCCGAAGCCCAAGACCATGCTCGATCCGAGGATCAGGATGCCGCAAATGAGGCCATTGATGAGACCGACACCGAGTTCTTTGGAGAGGCGACTCAGGATGTTGCCCGCGGCCATATTGCTGGCGGCGAGGCCCTGCACCACGATGGCCGCAGACTGCACACCGACATTTCCGCCCATCGCCGCAATCAACGGAATGAACAAGGCCATTTCGGCGTTTTCATGGATGTCAAAAGCGCCGATGACGTACGCGCCGCCAATCCCGCCAACCAGGCCGATCAGCAGCCATGGCAGCCGTGCGCGGGTCAAGGTCCACACGCTATCGCTGGATTCGACGTCTTCCGAGATACCGCTGGCCAGCTGGTAATCCCGTTCGGCATCTTCGATGATGGCGTCAACCGCATCGTCAATGGTGATGCGCCCGAGCAAACGCCCAGCTTCATCCACCACTGGTAGCGCGACAAGGTCATAGCGCTCCATGAGTTTGGTGGCCTTATCTTCCGGCTCTTCCGCGAGGATGGTCACGATGTCGCCTTTGGATTGCAGTTCGCTGATTCGTGAGCGCGTACTTTCCGCTGCCAGCAACAGGTGCTTGAGGCTGAGTCGTCCGGTGAGCCGGTCTTCGGCGTCCACCACGTAGACGGTATAGACTTGGTGAAGTTCTTCGGCTTGCCGGCGGATTTCGCGGATGGCCCGTGTTACGGTCCATTCACCGTGGACCTTCACGAGCTCTTTGGCCATGAGGGCCCCGGCGGTTCCGTCCTCGTAGTTAAGCAAGTCTCGAATGTCCGAGGCTTGTTCTTCGTCTTCCAAGAGGCCAATAACCTCCTCGGCTTTGGTTTCGGGCAATTCGCCCATCACGTCGGCCGCGTCGTCCGAATCGAGGTTTTCCAAGACCTCCTCCGCGATTTCCTCCGCGGTCATTGCACTGAGCAAATCAGAGCGCTGCTCTTCGTCTAATTCGACCAGTACATCGGCCTTCGCCTCGTTGTCAAGCAGGCGGAACAGGTAACTCGCGTGGTCAAAATTCAACCGGTCGATGACCTCGGCGATGTCCGTCGCGTGCAATTCCTCCAGCGACGCACGCAGCTCGGAATCTTTTCCGGCGTCGATGCGCTCGTTGAGCTGTTGGAGGTATTCTTTTGTGAGGTCGAGCATGAGGCGGCGTTGCCCCAAAGGTAATCATCCCGCCTTCACCGCTGTTTCCGCTTCGCGGCAAAAAAGTCTTTGAGAAGCTGGCTACATTCCTCCTCCAAGATGCCGCGGTCGACGGTGGTTTTGGGGTGGGTCAAACTCGCTTGCCCCGGATTCATCCACATGCGGTAGCCGCGTTTGGCATCGGATGCGCCGAAGACAATCCGCCCGACCCGGGTCCAAAACGCCGCGCCGGCGCACATTGGGCACGGCTCGAGGGTCACATACAGCGTGCACTGATCGAGGTGCTTGCCGCCAAGAAATTCCGACGCCGCCGTAAAGGCCTGCATTTCGGCATGGGCCGTGAAGTCATTCAACCGTTCGCAGAGGTTGTGGGCACGCGCAATCACCTGCCCACGGGCCACGATGACGGCACCAACGGGCACTTCGTCTTGCTCAAAAGCATGTTGGGCCTCGGCCAGAGCGAGGCGCATGAAGTGTTCATCGTTCAGCGGTTGTTCCACCGGTCGAAGTTACGTGGAAGCGACCAATTCGTCGAGCGCCTTTTGCGCACGGGAGTTGGCGTCGACGAGGGGAGCAGCACCGGCCGGCGGGGGAAGCTGGCCGGATTTGAGTTCCTTTTGGGTGCAGGTGGCCATGCCGAACGCCACCGCCCAATGCTTGGCGAGGTAGACCTGCTCGGGTTGACCGGGCGTAGGGATGAGGATGGCGCGTTTGCCCAATGCCGCGAGGTCGAGCAAGGAGGAATACCCCGAACGGCAGACGATGGTGTTTGCTCCTTTCAATGCGCCGGCCAATTCCTCGGCGGTGGGATCGGGCCAAACCGTTATGTGGCCATCAACCTGTGGCTGGGCGCCCGGTCGTCCTGCGATGAGCAATGCAGGTTCGTCATCGGCTTTCATCCACGCCATGAGTGCCTGTTCCATCAGCCCGCGGTGGGGCTCCGGTCCGCTGACCATGCCGACCTTCTTCCACGGCCCAGCCGGTGCATCCAGCGGAAGCCGGGTGAGGATGCCAATGCACCGAGCGTGTGGCAATGGGTTTTTGAACGCGAGGGTACCACTGAGCTGGGCTTCGTCGTCATCGGGCACCCACACGGCGCGGAATTTCTTGGCGTGTTGCTGGACAAACAGCCTCGCCGGCGCTTCGAGGCCTTTCGGGACCGGCAACTGCAACTGGTGGGACATGAGCACCGCCGGCACCTCGGGATGGTGCACGCCGTAGCAGTTGTCGCTTACGATGTGGGTGATGCCGTGCGCTTCGACGGTCACACGCGTCCAGGCGGTTTCGTCCGCGATGCTTTTCAGGAAGCCCGGCATTTGGCCGGCGATTTTGAACAGCGTGCCGCGTTTCGCGTAGGTGATGTCGGGCCCCGGTTTGTCGTGAAAGGTGATGGGCTGACCAGCGAACTGGCTCTTGAGGAATGCGAGCGCCGTGCCCTTCGTGCCGACGTGCACCTCCCAGCCGCGGTCAATTGCGTGCTGGATCAACGGTGCCGTTCGGGTTGCGTGTCCCATGCCCCAATCGAGGAGGGCAAACAAGACCGAGGGCCGGGAAGAAGAAGCCGCGTTCATCCGTGCGAAGTTCAGTAATTTTGCCGGGCTATGGGCAAAGGGAAACTGGCAAAATGGAAGGAGTTGGCCACCTTCGACCGGGTGTTTGAACCGCCGCTCAACGATGCGATTGAGGGGACCGACTACGAATTAAAGGGAAAGTGGGCCCAGGAGGTTTTCGGCAACGACAACCCCATCGTGCTCGAACTGGGATGCGGCAAAGGCGAATACACCATCGCGCAGGCCCGGCGTAACCCCGACTGCAACTACATCGGGGTGGACATTAAAGGCCAACGCGTTTGGCGCGGCGCCAAAACCATCAACGAAGAGGACATTCGCAACGTGGCGTTTCTGCGCACCCGCATCGAGTTCATCGAACGGTTTTTTGCCCCAGGCGAGGTGAGCGAAATTTGGCTGACCTTCAGCGACCCGCAGCCCAAAGACGAGAAGGGCACCAAGCGCATCACGTCATCGGTTTTCATCGAGCAGCGCTACCGCAACATCCTCAAGCCGGACAGCATCATCCACGTGAAGAGCGACAGCGCCCTGCTGTACGAACTGTCCAAAGAGAGCTACGTCGAGGCCGGCTACCAGATCAACTACGACAGCGCCGACGTTTATGGCGAACTCGTTCACCGCGTGCCGGAAAAACTGCGTGACTTGCTCGAGGTAAAGACGTTTTACGAGCAGATGTGGTTGGAACAAGGCAAAAAAATCCACTACCTGCAAATCCAAATCTGAGATGGCCGCCCTACCGCCGGACGAATTCAAGCAGGCCGTTTACGACCTGACACGCCTCATCCCCCGCGGCCGCGTCTCCACCTACGGCGCCATCGCACGGTGCATCGGTGCCGCAGGCGCCTCCCGCCGTGTCGGCTGGGCGCTGAACCAAAGCTTCGGGGAAACGCCCCCTGTGCCCGCGCACCGGGTGGTCAACCGGTTGGGCCTGCTGACCGGGGCGGTGCACTTCCCTGCTGATGCCCCCATGGCCGAACAGTTGCGGGCGGAAGGAGTGGAGGTCGTCGACGACCAAGTTGTGGGGTTTGATGGGGTTTTTTGGGACCCGTGGGAGGCCGGCGAATGGTGAGAAATGCAGAACTTTGGCACCGAAACGATAGGCAATGAATTGGACTGAAGAAGCGGTACTGGAAGCCCTGAAAGGGGTGTTGGATCCGGAGTTGGGCAAGGACGTGGTGACCCTGGGTTGGGTCACGGTCAACGCCGTCTCAGAAGGCCAGGTCGACGTCACGGTCAAAACCGGAAACCCCGCCATGCACGCCCGCCAACGGGTCGAGGAAGCGGTCCAGTTCGCGCTCGAACGAGCGTTTGGCGCCGACTCCCAGTTTGCCATTGCGGTGGAGGGCGTGAAAGCAGAGGAGCGCACCCCAGAGACCCGCAAGGTCTTGCCGGGCGTGAAGCACGTCATCGCCATCGCCTCCGGAAAGGGCGGTGTGGGCAAAAGCACCGTCACGGCCAACCTCGCCGCGGGCTTGGCCCAGCTTGGCTACAAAGTGGGGCTCTGCGACGCCGATATCCACGGGCCGAGCGTGCCGACCATGTTCGACGTCACCGAAGCCAAGCCCGAACCGATCACCATCGGAGAGAAGACCTTAATTCAACCCGTCGAACAGTACGGTGTCAAGGTGTTGTCCATTGGGTTTTTTGCTGACCCCGACCAGGCCATTGTTTGGCGCGGTCCTATGGCCAGCAGGGCATTGGGCCAGCTGTTTACTGATGCGAATTGGGGAGAATTGGATTTCATGCTCATCGATTTGCCGCCCGGCACCGGCGACATCCACTTGTCGCTCGTTCAAGACGTGCCGTTGACGGGAGCGGTCGTGGTGAGCACGCCGCAGGAAGTGGCCCTAGCCGATGCGCGCAAGGGCGTTGGGATGTTCCGCCTGGATACCATCAATGTGCCCGTACTCGGTTTGATTGAAAACATGGCGTACTTCGTTCCCCCGGACATGCCGGACCGCCGGTATGACATTTTCGGACGGGACGGGGCGAAGCGATTGGCAGAGGATGTCGAGGCGCCGTTCTTGGGCGAAGTGCCGTTGGTGCAATCCATCCGAGAAGCCGGAGACGCGGGCCGTCCGGCTGTGCTGCAAGGCGACTCACCCGCTGCGGCGGCATTCCGCGCGGTCTTGGCTAACTTGCTGACGAAATTGGGAAAGAACACTGACTGATGGCGGAATTGGCAGACATCACCGAACGCGTTGAACGGGCCCTCGAGGGCTTGCGGCCGTACCTCGAAGCCGACGGGGGCAACATCAGCTTGGTTGAAGTCACGAAAGACCACCACGTGAAGGTGGAATTGCACGGGGCGTGCGCTGATTGCCAGATGATTCACATGACCATGAAAGGTGGGGTGGAACAGGCGATTCGCCAAGCGGCACCCGAAGTGGTCAAGGTCGAAGCCATCAATTGGGATAGCGTTTGAGTTTCCCTCGAACATCCGTGCACTCCTGTTGTTGAATGATTAATTTCGCGCTTGATTTGCGCGTACTAACTCTCGGAGAAAATCATCCATGATCCAAACGGATATCCTCATTATTGGAGCCGGCCCTTGTGGTCTCTTTACGGTGTTTGAAGCCGGACTGCTCAAATTGCGTTGCCACCTGATTGATGCCTTGCCGCAGCCCGGTGGTCAATGCGCGGAGATTTACCCCAAAAAGCCCATCTACGACATCCCGGCTTACCCGTCGATTCTGGCGGGTGAATTGGTGGACCGCTTGATGGAACAGGCCGAGCCGTTTAAGCCCGGCTTCACCTTGGGCGAGCGCGCCGAGCAAATCGAAAAAGACGACGAAGACCAGTTCATCGTGACCACCAACCGGGGCACGCAGCACCGCGCACCCATCATCGCCATCGCCGGCGGATTGGGATGCTTCGAGCCGCGCAAGCCGCCGGTGCCGCAGTTGGCCGACTTCGAAGACAAGGGCGTCGAGTACATCATCAAGGACCCCGAATTCTACCGCGACAAGAAGGTGGTGATTTCCGGTGGCGGTGACTCTGCCTTGGACTGGACCATTTTCCTCGCTGAGGGCGTGGCCTCGGAGGTCACCTTGGTGCACCGCCGCAAAGAGTTCCGCGGGCACCTCGATAGCGTGCAGAAGGTCATGGATCTCGCAGCTGCAGGCCGTGTCAAGTTGATGACCGACGCTGAAGTCATCGGCGTGGAGGGCGACGGGCAACTCGCTTCCGTCGAGATCAAAACCAAGGCCGATGGCAACCACACCATCGAGACCGACCACTGGGTGCCGCTCTTCGGTTTGAGCCCCAAGCTCGGTCCCATTGCCGATTGGAACCTCAACATCACGAAGAATGCGGTGGAGGTAGACACCTTCGACTACAGCACGAATGTCCCCGGCGTTTATGCCATCGGGGACATCAATACCTACCCGGGCAAACTGAAGCTCATCCTCTGCGGCTTCCACGAGGCGACGTTGATGGTTCAAAGTGCGTTCAAGCGCATTTACCCGGATAAAAACCTAGTTTTGAAGTACACCACCGTGAACGGGGTGAACGGATTTGAAGGTTAAACCATGGACAACACGATTCGCGTAAGCGTTACCGATCGCGAGGGCCAAGTTCACGAGCTGGACGCTCCCACCGATATGGGTATGAATATGATGGAACTCTGCAAGAGCGCGGAATTGCCGGTAGAAGGTACCTGCGGCGGAATGGCCATGTGCGCGAGTTGCCACATGTACGTGGAAAGCGATAACGACTTACCGGAGAAGTCAGACGACGAAGAGGACATGCTGGACGAGGCGTTTTTCGTCGAAGACAACAGCCGCCTCGGCTGCCAACTCCACCTCACAAACGAACTGGACGGGCTCAAAGTGAAGCTCGCTCCCGTCGGCAATTAAGCCTTTACGAAGCGGCTGCGTACGTCGCCCGCCTCAATCCACCGGTGCACCACCGGTGACTTGGCGATGGCCTTGAGGCTCTCCATGTGCCGCGTTCCGTGGGCATCCGAACAAATCATTTTGGCGGTGCCGTTTTCGAGCAATGCATGCGCGACCCGGTACATTTCAGGACCGTAAGCGCCGGCCAAGCTGGCCGCATTGACGGTGACCCAAATCCCCTTATCGGCGAGCGCTTGCACCTCGGCGGGGTTGCGGTGCCAGTAGGGGTAGCGTTCTGCGTGGGCCAAGACCCCGGTGTACCCCGCCATTTGCAAATCAAAAATGACCTGCTCGTGGTTCATCGGCGGCTCGTGGAATCCAAATTCAAACAGTACGCATTTCACCGGTTGACCGAGTTCGTCAACGGCATGAAAATGCAGGAGGTCGTTGGCAGCGATGCAATCCGCGAAGTGCTCGTCGAGGAAGTACTCGGCAGCCAGCTGGAGCGCAAATTCCGGCCAGCGCGCAGCGACCGCTTGCTGCAACTGCTCAAAAGCAGGCACGAGCGTGAGCCGGTTGTTGGGGTAAATGTCGGAATGGATGTGGGGCGTGACCACGGCACCGCGGTAGCCCATGTCCACCAAGCGCGCGATCAGTTCGAGGGATTCTTCGAGGGTGGAACTGCCGTCGTCCACGCTCGGAACGATATGCGAGTGCACGTCGATGTGCAGCGCTTCGCCGATGGCCAGTTCCGGGCCGCTAAAGTCGGGCTCCAAGGCTGCCTTCCGGCCTGAACGCAAACGCTGCCACCAACCCATCAGCCGCGGTTGCCGTACATGGTGTCGTAATACTGCTGATACGCACCCGACGTCACGGAGTCGAGCCACTCACCGTTGTTCAGGTACCAATCGACCGTTGCCGCAAGGCCTGCCTCAAACGTGATGGAAGGCTTCCAGCCCAATTCCGATTCAATGCGCGAAGCGTCGATGGCGTAGCGCAGGTCGTGACCAGCCCGGTCCTTGACGAAGGTGATGAGCTTCTTGGAGTGGCCTTCGGGACGGCCGAGTGCTGCATCGACCAAGCGAATGAGCTCATGCACCAGGTCGATGTTCTTCCATTCGTTGAGGCCCCCGATGTTGTACGTCCTGCCATCTTTTCCGGTGTGGAGAATGACGTCGATGGCCGAAGCGTGGTCTTCTACCCACAGCCAGTCGCGCACGTTGATGCCTTCTCCATACACCGGCAAAGGCCGCTCGTCGCGGATGTTCCGAATCATCAGGGGAATGAGCTTTTCGGGAAATTGGTAGGCGCCGTAGTTGTTCGAAC
>Ga0163110_10000682_pt1 | contig 16412 bp, 8 predicted proteins | sample CRUFie1St17metaG_FD_108703 | JGI IMG/M metagenome (GOLD analysis project Ga0163110, IMG submission 108703) | Marine microbial communities from the Costa Rica Dome - CRUD Field 142mm St17 metaG | ecosystem: Environmental > Aquatic > Marine > Oceanic > Photic zone | place: Costa Rica: the Eastern...
GTATACATAAGCAACAAAAGAGTAATTGACTTTTGTTTTATAGTGCAAGGAAGAGGCGTTTACCAGAGCGTCGAACTTGACTGCTTAGGGGTGGTACCCAGGCTTGGTAGTAGAAATACGCTGAGTCACATCGCTCTACCGAGCGGAAGTAGGTTCCCTGGATTTGAGAATGGCATCTCGGTCGAGGGGTTGGAGGTATAACCGAGTCCTCCCTACATTTGCTTATGTTCTTAAAAGGTGTACAAGTTTTCTTGTATGCCTTTTTCCTTTTGTGATAAATACTTGTGTCAGATAGCGAGCCGCGAGGCGGACTTATGCTGTTACCCACAGCGTACCGGCTAGAACCCGGATCGGACTTCTATAAAGGAGAAAACAAATGGGAAGACCACTTAATAAAAGACTTTTTGGAGTAGCAGGCACAGGTCCTACAGCTTCAGGAACAGAAATCAAGGTAAACTTTCATAACGGTTCTGCTGTTAAGGAAGGTTATATTGTAAAACAACTTGGATCAAAAAAATTCCGCGTTGAAGAAATCGGAACAGCTGGAACATTCGATTGTACGCTAACAACAGGAAAATTACCTGCTAATTTAGCATCAGGAGAGATGGCAATTTCAGTACAAGGTTCAGACACAGAAACTTATAACGTTTCAAAAATTGCTGGAAAAAAAATTACATTGTCAGCACCTACATCAACTGGCTCAAACGCATTAGACGGAAAAGCTCAGGCTTACGCACTAACAGGATCAGCATCAGCTGGTGTTGCTAGAATGGAAGAAGCTGGTGATGATAACACATTATCCGGCACAGATGACGACGACTTTACAGAAGACGATTAATATATTTGGGGGGTATAGAGCCCCCCAATTTTAGGGAATAATATGTCAAAAATTTTAAATGTTAACTCAGGAAATTATGTAGTAAGGGTAGCCGACAACAGTCTTGGTCGAAAAGTTATTCTTGACGTAGGAGGAACTGGTACTGTTGATGTTTTAGGTAACATCAATATAACTGGTACTCAAACTGTTGTTAGTTCTCAAGATTTAAATATCAAGGATAACGTCATAGTGTTGAATGACGGAGAAACCGGCTCCACTGTTACATTAGGTACTGCTGGTTTTAGAATTGACAGGGGAACTGGTCCGGACGTACAATTATTGTTTGATGAAAGTATTACTCATAATGATCCTATTAGTCAAACTAACGAAACTGGTACTTTTATTTTTAAAGATGAAAATAATAGAATCAAAGGCATTTACACAAATAGTATAGCAACTGGCGGAGGAGATTTATATCTTATTAATAGCGGTGCTGGAGTAATTAGTGTAAGTGGTACAGCCGACTACGAAAATCAAATTACTGATGACGATGACATACCTAATAAAAAATATGTTGACGATGCGATTGTAACAGGTATTCAAACTATTCAGATTCAAGAAATTGCTAGAGGCGATTCTGCTTTGAATATTTTTGATGAATCATTAGATGGCGGAGTAAGTGCCCTAAGGATTAAAATAGACGGTAATGAAAGATTATTAGTAAAAGGCGATTCTACTGAAATTGAAGGTATATCGTTTCAAGATAACACAATAACATCTACAGGCAGTTCCGAAATACTTACAATAGGAAGTAACGGAAGTCCTTTTGTAAAAATTGACGGATTGATTAGACTACCAATTCAAGATGACAGTGCGGCTGTTGCTTCTTCGAATACACATGTAGCTGTATATGCCAAAGACCCGGATAAAGGTAAGTCAGGTGTTTGGTACAAAAACAGGTATGATCACGAGGATGAATTGATAAGTACTAATAGATCATTGCTTTATAGTATGTTATTTTAAGGAAAGAATATGGCGATTGTAAACGGAAAAATAAACCAAACAGATACAGTGCTTCTTACAGTACCAGCAGGTTTAAGGTATGCTATCACTACTATCTTAATTTGTAACACAGCGTCTGCTGATACAGGAGGATCAAATGATACAACATTTGATTTACACTTTGTACCAAACGGACAAGCTAAAGGAAATGCTGATCCAAACTCAAACCAAGTTCTTAACGATCTTGTAGTTGCTGGAGCAGATACATTTACTTTTGATTCAGAAAAGATAGTCCTAGAAGGAGGCGACAGAGTAATTGCTGTAAGCCAATCACCTTCTAACTTGGTAGCTACAATAAGTTATTTGGAAGTGTAGTAATGAAATTTGTAAAAAGACAAAGTACATCTAGAGGAATCAATGCAGATACAAAAGGTGTCAATATTGATTCTTTAGGATTGACTACTATTAATACAGATAAAGCAGTCATTATACCAAAGGGCGATACAAATGCTCGTCCTTTTAATCCAGCTGAAGGTATGATGAGATATAATACTGATGTTTCTAACTTTGAAGTATATCAAAATTCAGCATGGAAGCCTATACGATTTAAAGAACCTATTACTATTACACAACAAAATTTAGGAAACGGAGACGGTACAGAAACAACTTTTGGACCTTTAGATTCAGGAGATAGTTTTTATCCAGTGCCTATTTCGGAAAACAATATTCTAGTTACTATTGAAAACGTATTTCAATTAGCAACAACAAACTATACCCTAGTACAAAATCCTTCCTCAGGACCAGGCGCACCATACGCCGCAGGGTGGTATCTTGTGTTTGGTACTCCTGTACCAACAGGAAAACCTGTACAAGTGCTACATAACTTCGACAAGTAATACAATAAATACAGTTGTAAAATCGAGGGAGTAAAAATGTCAACACAAGTAGCCCGCATAGGTGGTCAACTTTTACAAGAAAACTTACTAAGAGAATTAGCTGATCTTCAGTTTGATACTGATCTTCTTGTAGTCAAAAGAGATAATACTCTTGGTATCGGCACTACAACTACTCCAAGAAACTTAACAGTTAACGGAACAATGCGTACAACATCAGGTGGTAGCGATCCTGATATTGTATTTGGAAATAGTATCAGTGTCGGAGATTTAACACTGGCAAGTTCTGGTATATCAACAGCTACTGGTGATATAACATTAAAGTCTACACATCCTCATGGTTACATTAATACTTCAGGAATAGGAAGTTACAATTTCGCAGTCAAGGGAGACGGAATACTTGCTCTACAGACTAACGGAGGAATTGGTTTAAAATCTGAAGTAGTAGACGGACAAACAGCGGCTTGGAATTCAAACGGAAATTATGGCAACTATTGGTACCCAGGACCTATTAATTCATCAAGTAGTGTTCCAAATGACGGTTCAAGATTATATGATGAAGCAGATGCCATTAGACTAAGAGGTGCTCCGTTTACAGCACAAGAACTACAAATTTTTGATTGGGACCAAGACGGAGACATACAAGCTGATGATGTGTTAAACATAGGAAACTTGAATACAACTTACGGAGGAGGACAGGCTTTTCCTGCTTCAAAAACTCTTGCTGACCATCCAAACACAGATGCGTTAAAAGCCTACATAACAGCTAACTATCCAAGAAGTGCTCCTAGAACTTTATTTTTTGACACAGGATCTACACTTACAGTCACAGGAAATGTTCATTCAACAGGCAATATTACATACGGCGGTGACTCGATTACAATAGGTGACGATTCTACAGACAGTGCTAGATTTTTAAGTGATTTTCATAATAACTTAGTACCAGACTTAGACAATGTTTACCACATAGGTAAAGATGACGACAGTACCGGTGGAGCAAAAAGATTTAGAGCAACATTTAATAATCTTGTAGCTGATTCAATACAAGCTAACGGACTAATTTATCAAGGCATTGAGCTCACAAAAGATGTAGGTATATACTTTGTATCTTCTAATAATGGTGCTGATACAAATGACGGTAATAACCCAGGCGGTCCATTTGCTACGCTTACAAAGGCTTTAAGCATTGCTACAGACGGTGATTTAATTTACATTTATCCAGGACAATATCAAGAAACATTTCCAATGACTGTGCCTAAGGGAGTTACTATACAAGGTGACAGTATTAGAGGAGTGGAAATTTACCCAACATCTGCTACACAAAGCAACGATGCTTTCTTGCTGAATAGTGACACTGTAATTGAAAATATAACAATTAAAGATTTTTATTATGACAGTGGCAATGACAAAGGATACGCTTTTAGATTTGCTAATAATTTTAACACTACAATTTTTGAACAAGCTCCAGGTCGTTCACCGTATGTAAGAAACTGTACTGTAATAACTCAAGGAACCACTACCTCAGCAACAGACCCTAGAGGATATGCGTCAGGAGATGCGGGTAGAGGAGCAATGGTTGACGGAAGTGTAGCTGTACAAAATTCAAGATCAGCATCAATGTTGTTTCATGCTGTAACCTTTATTACTCCTGGAGTTACTGCTTTGGTAGCGAAAAGTGGAGTAAGAGTTGAATGGTTAAACAGTTTCATTTACTTTGCTGAAACAGGAATGAAACTTGAACAAGGTACAGGTAGATTACTTCCTGACAGTTCTATAAAATATGGTTGTGAATTTAGAAGTATAGCAAGTGCTAACATTTACGGAAACAAAGGAATAGTTGCTGACGGAGCAAATAATCTAGCTTACATGATCAATCATAACTTTGCTTATATTGGATCGGGAAAAGATGTCACTAATGATAATACACTTACTATACAGGCTAACGAAGTCACTGAAACGAACAACGCGAAAGTCTACTTCACATCGCAGGACCACAAAGGAAACTTCAGAGTAGGCGATAATTTTTTAGTAGATTTAGAAAATGAAAGAACAAGTTTTGACATAGAAAGTATTTTTGCTAGTAATTCTACTGTAAGAATTAAAGATGCTAATAATACTGTAACTATACAGCCTGGACAAATAAATTTAGATAATATTAATATTTCCGGAAACACTTTAGAAACAACAAGATCAAATATTGATTTTAACAGTGCCGGTAATATTGTTTTTCAAGGAAATGTTGTTGCTCCAAATGTAACAACAAGCGGTAATTTTGTAATCGATGGTACTATAAACACAATAGGTGATGCTCCAACAGATACAGTTGATTTCAATACCCCAATAAGTCAAGATTTTGTTCCTGGCAGGGCAGACGGTGCTTTAGTTTTACTTGGAACAATTAGTGATCCTAGTTTTTCTTATCCTAAAACATATACGCTTACAGCAAATGGTATAACATATACTTACAATGCCACTGGTGAAGATAACAGAAACTATTTTACTGGAATAGGAAATTTAAATGTGCCAGGACTTACTCTTTCATCTCACAGTGAAAATGGCCTAACAAATGCTATTAAAATTACTTATGTATCTCAAGCACAGGGTGATAGATTCATACTAGCAAACACAAATGGTTGGACACATCTTGGTTTTACACCAGGCTCATCATTTTTAGCAGGAGCAGGAGACCTAGGAACTTCAACAGATAGATGGAAAGAAGTACATACACAAAAAGCAAATGTCAATATCTTAACATTTGAAAATAATACAATTAGTACAAATGTATCAGATGCTGATTTAAAATTTGTTAGCACTGGTACTGGTAAAGTTAAGATAGACGATTTATCCTTCAAAACAAATATTGTAGCAAGTGAGACTGGAGATCTTGTTTTTAATCCATCAACAAATGTAGAAGTTTCTGCTACAAGCGACCTTAGAATTCCTTCAGGGGAAACAGCTCAACGTCCAGCAACTTTAGGCGGTGTAAGATACAATACAAACATCAATGCGTTTGAAGGAACAGCAACATCAGGATCAGTAAGTTTACAAGGAATTTACGATTCTGATAGAGACACGTATTTGAATCTTTCAAACAATCAATTCAACTTTGTTACAGCAGGACAGACAAATCACACACTAAACGGAATACTATTAGAAAGTGGCGGATTTAGTTCTGATCATAAATTTTCTATAGACGGAAATGTTATATCAACTGACGAACAAGATGGTACATTTCAACTCAAATCAAATGGCACAGGAAAAACCATAATAAACGATCTACAGTTTCAATCAAACGATCTATACAATAACAGTAACAGTAACTTTATTTTTAATCTTACAAACACCTCTGGTAATGGTTACTTAAAAATACAAAACGTAAACGGTATGGTTCCGCCTTTAGGAAATGACGCTCAACGTCCATCTAGCCCAGAAATAGGAACTACAAGATATAATACACAGCGTGAATATGTTGAAACTTGGAACGGTTCTAACTGGATTAATGCGGCTGGAGAAGTAGAAAGTATCCTAACACAAGACGTTGAAGAATTAGCTTACGTTTTTAACCTTATCCTGGATTAATTAAGAAAATCACATAAATAAGTATAATGCAATGAAGAGCAGGCCAAGCTATTGCGTGACAAACTGTGGTCAGCCGGCAAAGAGCAAACGCTGAAAATCGGGCTGGTGGGACAGGATCCCCGTATTGAGGAGTAGACATGGCAATTGGTCGCATATCGGGTCCGCTCTTAAAGTCAAATTTGCTACGCAACGGCGTGGATTTGGCCTTTGAGACCGACCTTCTATATTTAGATGTAACAAACCGTCGAATCGGTGTAAAAACTACATCACCTCAGTACACATTAGATGTCCAAGGCGTAGCCCGCGTAACAGATCTAGAAATAACAAACAATACATTCCAAGTTGGAAACGTTACACTTGACGGTTCAACAGGAACTATTTCTACATCAGCACAAGAATTTTCCATAGCTACAGCAGATAATACTATTGTAGGAAACAGAGTTCAAGTAGGAGACTTAGAACTTAATAATAATTTTATTGAAAACACTAATACTAACAGCGATCTTTTTATTAGAGCAAACGGAACAGGTAATGTAAACATTGTAGGTAACACACAAGTTAATGGTAATCTACATGCTACCGGAAACATATCAGCTGATGGTAACATTACACTTGGTGATGCTGACACTGACAGCATTTTTATTAATGCTGATATTGCTAGTGATATTATGCCTGATGTTGATAACACATACGATATAGGTATTGTTGGTAAAAGATGGGCTACTGGTAGATTCGCTAACGTTACAGCAAACACACTTACAACAAATGATTTAGATTTTGGAAATATTAATCTTATTTCTGTACCAGGAAATATTGTTTACGTAGCAACAAACGGAAATGATACAAAAACAGGAACGCATCCACAAGATCCGGTTAGAACTGTTGCTAAAGCACTAGAACTAGCAGGACTAGGCGATACTGTTTACATATATCCAGGACAATACCAAGAAGCATTTCCGTTAAATGTTCCTGTAGGTGTTACAGTTAGAGGACACAGTTTACGAGCAGTTGAAATATCTCCAACTAGTGGAACACAAAGTAATGATGCTTTTGTTTTACAAGGTGATACAGCAGTTGAAGATGTTACAATAAAAGATTTTTATTACAACAGTGGTGCTAACACAGGATATGGTTTTAGATTTTCTAATAACTTTAGAGTGTATTCAAGATCTCCATACATTAGAAATTGTACCGTAATCACAAAAGGTACCACGGTATCCAACACAGATCCAAGAGGCTTTGACTCAGGTGATGCTGGTCGTGGAGCATACTTAGATGGTAGCATAGCTAATTCAGATTCAAGAGAAGCAAGTATGCTTTTCCATGCTGTGACTTTTATTACTCCAGGACAGACAGCACTTAAGGTGACAAACGGTTCAAGAGTAGAATGGCTTAACTGTTTCACATATTTTGCTGACAAAGGAATAGAAATTGTAGACGGAACTGCTGGTTTAAAAGGTGACGGAAAAACTAAAATAAAATATACAGGACTAAGTGGGTCAGCTCCGAGTGCTGGAAATACTATATCTCAATATGACGCTAGTGGCACATTAATTACATCTGCTACAATAGAAAGTGTAGATACTAACACAGTTATTATTGACGGTAAATCAACAGCATTTACAAAACCTAGTAGCAGAGCAAAGAAAACTGTTACAGCAGTAGGTAACGCACAAATTGTAACTACTGGTGCTAAAAAGTTTGGTACAGGAGCAGGGTTGCTTGATGGAACTGGAGACAGATTTAGCATTACAACTTCTTCGGACTTTGGTTTTGGTACAGGAGATTTTGACGTAGAAGGTTGGATTTATATTTCAGATGATGTAGGTACAGAAACATTATTTGATTTTAGAGCAGGTAGTAATACAGACAGTGGCTTACATGTTTACTTTGTTGATAAAGTTCCTAAAGTTTACATCGGAACTACTGAAATACTTGCGCCAGCAATTACGTTAGCGAACACAACTTTTTATCATATAAGTGTAACAAGATCAGGCGGCACAATTAAATTATTCATAGACGGATTACAACAAGCTACAGCCGCAAATACTACAGACTTAGGAACTACTAAACCTTTGATTATAGGATCCAAGTTTGACGGAAGCACAAGCGACTTTGCTGGACGGGTTGACGATATTAGAATTAGAAAAGGTACTGGCGTTAGTTCAGCTCCTGGATCTGCTCCAACAGCGGCTTCAGTAGTTGATCAGTATACAGTTTTAAAATTAGAATTTGATGGAGACAATGGAAGCCAAGCAGTTGTAGATAATGACACATTCATACAAGATATTAGATTCAATAATGGAGCAACAGCTACAGCATTATCACTCATTGATCTTACTGACTTTGGTGGCGAAATTAGATCAATAGCAAGTGCTTCGATATATGGAAACTACGGAATCTTTGGAGATGGTCCTGGTGTAACTGTTTATGCTATAGGAATGAATCTAGCATACATAGGTACAGGAAAAGATGTTACAAATGATACAACATTGGTAAATCAAGCTAATGAAGTTGTTGCTAACAATAATGCCAACATATATTTTAGCACAGTTGATCACAAAGGTGACTTTAGGGTTGGTGATTTATTTAGAGTAAATCAAGAAACAGGCGAAGTTACTTTTACAGACGCTGAATTTTTATTCAACAACAACCAAGGTATAACTTTCACAGACGGAACAAATACTACAATAATAGATGGTACAAAAGTAGAATCAGGTGCTATTAGAATAAGTGGTAACACAATTTCAAGTACAAGCGGAGACATAAACATAAACAGTTCCGCTGGAACAATAAACCTACTAGACGATGTTAACATTACAGGAAACCTTGATGTAAGCGGAAATGTTACAGTAGGAGGTAACATAACATTAGGTGACGAAGTTACTGATACAATACAAATCAATGCTAAAATTGATAGTGATATCATACCTGCTTTAGATAATACTTACAAACTTGGTACAGCATTATTAAATTGGTCAGAACTTAATGTAGGAAAAGTCATTGTAGATGAACTTACTATTGATAATGATACTATACAGTCTACAGCATCAAATGGTAACATTAATCTTACACCAAATGCTACAGGCAAAGTTATTGTAGATAATTTAAAATTTGATTCTAATATAATATCCAATGACAGTGGTAGCATTGTATTAGATCCTAGCAGTGAATCTGTACAAATTGATAGCACCGGTGCTTTGATACTTCCAAAAGGTACAACAGCACAGCGTCCTGGATCACCTTCAACAGGAATGATTAGATATAATACAGACACAAATGTATTCGAAGCGTATGACGGACAATGGACTGAATTAGGTGGAGTTTATGATGATGACAGAGATACATATATTACTCCAGAACTTACTCCTGGTGCTGATGATGACACACTACGTTTTTACGCAGGCGGATCTTTAGTAGCAGACGTTACAGCTGACAGATTTGACATAAAAAAGCTAGAAGTAGACGATATAAGCGTATCTGGCAACACATTACAAACAATCACAACCAATCAAAACCTTGTTTTACAAGCAAATGGCGGAGGTTTTGTATCCATAGAAAACTTTAGTTTTAATGGAAATCAGATAACTAATAATGTAGACGGAGCAGTTACTACCCTTAAACAAGTTGGTACAGGATACTTTAAAGTAGCTGGACAAGGCGGATTTGTTATACCGGTTGGTAATAACGCAAATAGACATCCAAGTCCAGAAACTGGTATGATGCGTTATAACACAGTTGAGGACAGGGTTGAAATCTACGATGTAGGTGGTAACTGGGTTTCAGTTGCTGGTGCTACTGGTGCTGTTACGTTTAACGATGCTGAGGAGATAGCGATTAAATTGGCTTTAACACTATAGGAAAAATAAGATGGCAACGAATTTTAGAAACATTGTAGGAAAAGAAATAGGAACAGAAAGAGTAGCAGTCTACACAGTGCCTGCGGCGACAAGCACTACTGTGATAGGAATGAATATTGCTAACTTAACTGACTCTATGGTAAATTGTAGCATTGAAGTAGGAGATGAAGCAAGTAACATAGGATTTTTAGTTAAGGATATGCCAATAGCACCTAACACGTCGATGAAGCCAATAGGTAAAGGTGAAAAAATTGTTTTAGATGCTACCAATGTTTTATATGTAACCGCTGATCAAACGGCATCATTAGATGTCATACTCAGCATAGTGGAGATAGTATAATGGCTGATACATTTTTAGGACAAAGCATTACAGATATGGTCAATCAGACCGATGCTAGATATTTTTACGGTTTACGTAGAACAGACGATGGAGAACTTTTTATCGCAAAAGTAGACCAATTGAAAAGTAACGATAGCATTCAAATAAATCTTGAAGGAGATCAAAATGATAATTATGAAGATTTTGATCAAGCTCAAGATTTTTATGAAGGTAGAAACGTAAACCATGAAAAGGTTTTTAAGAATTTAAACTATGAACAGTTTAGATGGGATAACAGAAATATTAACTATTACATCGATGATAGTGGTAACTTGGTAGCTAGGATTAACGAAGGTTATACCTACCCTACAGGAGTATAATAAATACGTAAAAGGTAAAAAAAATGGCAGAATTTAAACTTAGTAGAATTAGATTTAACTGGAAGGGATCCTGGTCAGGAGGCGCCGACTATATAGTTGACGACATGGTGTTTCATAAAGGTTACACGTATGTTGCTTTAAGGACGCACACTTCCGCAGACTTTTACAATGACTTAGCTGGTACAGATTTAACACCAGCTCAGCCTAAATGGAAAAAACAAACAGAAGGTGTTAGTTGGTTAGGAGACTGGACAACAAGCACAAATTACGCACTAGGAAATATTGTAAAATATGGTGCGTCGGTATACCAATGTACAGAAGCTCATACTTCATCTGCCACTTTTGCTTCAGGTACAGACGGTCTAGTTGCTGACATCAACAAATGGACACTAGTTGCTGTTTCATCAGCTGATTGGAAATACAATTGGGCACCAGCAACCTTATACAGAATTAATGACCTAGTTAGATACAACGGTAAGGTTTACAAAGCTCTTAATCAGCATGTGTCAGCCGCAACAGCATTATTAGGACTAGAAGCTAACCAAAGTGATTGGGCAATTATTGCTGATAGTGATACATGGAAAGGTACATGGACAATTGGTACAAGATATAAAGCAAATGATATCATTAGATACGGTGGTATTGTTTACAAGTGTATTACAGGTCACACATCAGCAGATAACACAACATTAGGTTTAGAAGAAGATCAATCTAAATGGGAAATACAAATTGAAGGCGTTGAAGTAAAAACTGTTGCTACTTACAACGAAAACACACAAACATATAATAGAAGTACTGCTTGGACATCTGGCACAAGATATAAGAAAAACGATCTTGTGATTAGAGGCGGCAATATTATGAAGTGTTTAATAGGACACACTTCTACTGATGGTGACAACGGATTCTTAACTGATTATAACGCAAGTAGATGGTCAGTATATCTACCTGGTTCTGAATATGAAAATGTTTGGGATGAAGGAACAAATTATCAACCTGGAGACCTTGTGCTTTACGGTGGATACATTTACAAAGCATTAACATTTAACGTTGGATACAAACCAAGTTTATACGGATCAGACTGGAATGTAACCTTTGAAGGATACACATTTAGAAATGACTGGAATAATCAAGGTACGGCAGATAGTGCTGACGTAGATTATAAAACTGGTGACCTTGTAAGACTTTCTGGTAGCTTATATATTGCTATACAAGATAGCACAAATTTACAACCAGACCAATGGCCTACTTATTGGGAAAAAGTAATTGATGGTAGACAGTTTAGAAATTCTTGGACAGACAACACTGAATATTTTATGGGTGATATTGTTACATGGCAAGGTACTGCTTATGTAGCTCTTAAATATCACAGATCTACAGAATCAGCATCCAGACCAGATCTAGATGTAAACTTCCCAGAACAAAGTTACTGGAAGATAATGATCCTTGGTAACAGAACAAACAAACTTGCTGTCAAAGGTGACTTGAAAACATTTGAAGATCAAGATTCAACAGCAATAGATACACTTAGACTTCCAATTGGAAAAGATGGTGCGGCACTTAGAGTTACATCAGGAATGCCAGCATGGGACAACATTGATCTTATAGACAATGTATATTATGTGTCGTTAGATGGCATAGATGATCCAGACAGAGGCGGAACACTAAACGCTCCATTTAGAACTGTGCGTTATGCTTGTCAATATCTTTTAGAAGATGAACTTAATAGAGTAGACAGACAGGCAACTATTTTTGTACAAGCAGGAGATTATAAAGAGATTCTTCCAATTAGTATCCCGGCTAAAACAGCATTAGTTGGTGCTGAATTAAGAACAACTTCTATTAGTCCAGCTATTCAAGGTACTGATACAGTTTTAGGACCAAGAGATGCTAACGGCGTACAAACAGCTTTAACAGTTCCAACAGATAACGAACAAAGAGATATGTTTTATGTAAGGAACTCAGGCGGAATAAGACGTTTAACACTTAGAGGACTTACAGGTACTTTAGTAGGACCTAACACATACGGAACAAGCAGACCAACAGGCGGAGCATTTGTGTCACTAGATCCGGGTACAGGTACATCAGATACAAGTGTCTGGATTGCTAGTAAGGCAAAAGCATATTACACTCCTACTGACGCTACATATAACGCAGGCACTGGAGTAATGCAGATGACTATACCACAACAGTCATTTACAGTTTCAGATGCTACATACGATCCGTTAACAGGTATATTGGTAGCGACAATAGGTTCTCATACTTTAGATGTTGGAGAAACTATTAAGATTGCTACTGGTAGTATTGTGTTTAGATGTGCTATGGACGAATATACAACAAATCATCCATATCCAAGAGTAAGTGATCCAGCGGCAGGTAAAGACTTAAGAATTATTGCTAAAACTTCAACTTCGATTACAGTTGATGTAGGTAAATCTTCTAACACTACTGCTCACAGATTCCAAAGTGCAGATAACAACGGAATAACATGGAGCCATAATTTACAAATAGGTAATTCTATTTTGATTGCGCCAGGTGCTTTGACATTTACATGTGCTAAGGACGGAAACACAACTAACCATGCTTATCCTAGAACAACTGACCCAGCGTACAATGCTAAACTTGCTATTACAGCAAGAAGTGATACAACTATTACAGTAAATGTAGGAATTAATCCAGACGGAAATTACGCACATACTTTTGTATCAGCTGTTGCTGAATCAATCAGTTTTGAAAGAATATCAGCAGGTAGATCACCTTACATTCAAGGTGTTACAACAATTGGTAATAATTGTGTTGGTATGAAAATTGATGGAGCATTACACGATGGCGGAAACAGATCCATTGTTGCTAATGACTTTACACAAGTGTTGTCAGACGGTATCGGTTACTGGGCAACTAATTTAGGAAGATCAGAACTTGTTTCTGTGTTTACCTATTACGCACACATAGGTTACCTAGCTGAAAACGGTGGTATAATGAGAGCAACTAACGGAAACAATTCATACGGTACATTTGGATCTGTTGCTGAAGGATTTGACGTAAACGAAACTCCACAGGTTGCTACTGTTAACAACAGAACACTAGAGGCACAAGTTCCTGAAATTTATGCTAGTGGTGATGTTACAGCTTTTGCTTTTAGCAACGCAGGTGAAACTTATTCAACAGCTACAGCAAGCCTTACACAAACAAACGGTACTGGACTAGATGCTAGATTTGAAGAATTTAGATCCGGCGGCGTAAACAAAATTGAATTACAAATTCCAGATGATAGTACTAATGTTGGAGGTAGAGGATTCCAATTTGCTACAAACTCAGCTCAAGGCGGTGGTGAATTTACAATTACATTTGCCGCTTCAGAAAGCAGAGAAGCAAGTAAACTTAATGGAATGAGAGTATTCATTACTGAAGGTCCAGGACAAGGACAATACGGTTACATTTGGCAGTACGACAGTTCTACAAAGACAGCACAAATTTACAGAGACTCAGACGGAGCTCCAGGTTGGGATCATCTTATTCCAGGATCTGTTTCAGCAACTGTATTAAATGCTTTAACAACTTACACAATTGAACCTAGAGTAACAGTTACAGAACCTACGTTTAGCGTTTCAAATAACAGCGTACAAGCAGGAGCTCCTGACATTGGATACAGTGATGGTTTAGGACTTTGGTATTATGCTGTATCAGGAACGGATGATTTTTACACATCAGTTGATGGAAGTATTTGGACACAAAGACCAACTACAGCAGGAGGCGGAGCACCTGGACTTTCTTATACAGCATTTAGTAAGACAGGACCAATCATGGTTGGTGTTGCTTCAGCTTCAGATCAGCTTGTTTATTCAAATGATGGACAAACTTTTGATAGAACTACTTTACCGGCATCAGGTTCATGGAAAAAAGTACAAATTGGTGGAGCAAACGATAACGTAATTATGGCATTGATAGACGGAGATGCTAACATCTATAAAGGATCGCTAACAACATCAAACGACTCAACAATAGTTGCTGGAAATTTTGATACTGTAGCTTCAGGAGCCTTAGGAAATAAAAACTGGGTAGGATTAGCATACGGAGCAGGTAAATGGATTGCTTTAGCTAAAGACGGAAACACAGTAATTTCAACAGACAATGGAGCAACATGGTCACAGGGAGCGGCTGTAACTCCAAGCTCTCCAGAAGAATACAGTGATTTAGTTTTTGGAAATAATGCTTGGGTAGCATCTATGGCAAACTCAGACAGAATAATTTATAGTGCTGACGGAACCAACTGGTATGACTCAGGACTGATTGGTGACTCAACTGCTAATGATTGGAAAGTAGGATACACACAAGGTGCTTACTTGGCTGTAAATGCTAACGGACAAGCGTACAAATCTTACAACGCATATCGTTGGGCATTAGTTGGATCAGCAATTAATAATTTGGATGCTGTTGTTGGTGGAGTAACATCAAACACACCAAGATGGGTTGGTTTAAGAAATTCAACTTCAGTTGGAAATATTATAAGCGGTGGTACGAAAGCAATTGCAAGAGTTGAACTTTCCGGCGGAAGTATTTCTAAATTTAAAATTTATGATCCAGGATCAGGATATACTGTTGCGCCAACAGTAACAGTTTACGATCCAGAAGAAACAGGTGAACCATACTATACTGTTCATGTTAAGAACGGTGTCATTCCACAACCAACTTTCTATAACAGAGGAGCTGGATATCAAACAGCAGTTGTGGCGATTACTGGTAACGGTTTTGCTGAAGAGAAACAAGTGGGTAACACAATGATTATTGACGGAATTGATGTTACACCAGGACCTGGAGCAAACGTAACTTTTGCTGGAAATTCAACAGTATATAGATTAGTTAAAGTTACTAAAGTAACAGGATCAGCACCAAACAAACAAATTACATTCCAGATATCTCCTGTATTGACAAGAGCTACTGCTCCGGCACACGGAGTATCAGCAACAATCAGAGAAAGATATTCACAGTGTAGATTAACAGGACATGACTTCCTAGACATTGGTACTGGTAATTTTGAAAATACAAACTATCCAGCATTGTACGTTTTTGGACAAACAAGCGCCAACGATACAGTACAAGCAAACGAGGTTAGAGAAGCAAACGGCGGTAGAGTGTTCTACACAAGTACGGACCAAGATGGTAACTACAGAGTTGGTGAACTGTTTAGAGTTTCACAGGCTCAGGGTGGTGTTACTTTAAGTGCTGACTTCTTTGACTTAGAAGGATTAGACGAAATAAGGCTTGGTGGAATAAGTGTTGGTGGAACACAAGCCGTAGTAAGAGAATTTTCAACAGAAACAACATTTGTTGCTAATAGTAATAGTGTTGTGCCTACACAAAAGGCGTTGAAAAGCTATATCGAGAATAGATTTACAGGTGGTGGATCTAACTTGTTTACTAACGCATTGACAGCAGGTCAGGTTATTATTACAAGTAGAGAAATCAACAACACAGCAGGATCTAATAATCCGACTGCTATGACATCTGTGAATCCTACTTTCGTTGTAAACGGGCCATTAGGCGGAGGACTGGCGGCCCTAAATA